>Ga0247741_1000451_pt1 | contig 23635 bp, 16 predicted proteins | sample UWRJL213509R2_FD_180945 | JGI IMG/M metagenome (GOLD analysis project Ga0247741, IMG submission 180945) | Plant litter microbial communities from Arlington Agricultural Research Station in Wisconsin, United States - UWRJ-L213-509R-2 | ecosystem: Environmental > Terrestrial > Plant litter >... | reverse complement strand
GCAGGCATCATCCCTGGTGGGTCGCTCCGTAAGTGTGGAAAGCAAGACCAGCATATTGTCCGCCAAAGATATTATCTCGGGCACCATTACTGTACCCGCTGCGACATCCGATTTAACGATGAATGTATACGACGCAAAAGGCGCGTTAGCCGCGCAAATTCCAATAGGTACAGCAGCCAAAGGGGATACTAATTTCCGCTTTGATGGCCAGAATTTGGAAGTGAATGAAAAGTTATTGGATTGGACTGCCGGTGATACACCTCTACCCGCTGGCGAATATCGTTTTGAAGTATTGGCTACTCAAAATGGAGTCAAACAGCAGCTGGCCACCAATCTCAGCGCCAATGTCAACAGTGTCACCGTCGGTGCAGACGGCAAATTAGTTCTTAATTTGGCAGGGCATGGGCCAACCGATATCAGCAAAGTAACGCAATTCAATTAGTAAAAGTTAAGGCGTCGGCCACCGAACGACGCGCAATATTCACGATTTAACGCCAAACATCATAGTGAGCTCTATGGAGCCACGAGTAACCAATACGCAGGAGTAGGTTATGTCATTCAACGCAGCACTCAGTGGTATTCGCGCCGCTAACACCGACTTACAAGTTACCGGGAATAATATCGCTAACGCCGGCACCATCGGTTTCAAAAGCTCTCGCGCAGAGTTTGGCGATGTATATGCGAGCTCATTATTAGGTGGTGGTTCAAATACACCCGGCACCGGTGTTACAACGTTAAGATTGCGCCAGAGTTATGATCAAGGAAATTTGAAATTTACACAAAACACCTTAGACCTGGCGGTAAACGGTACAGGCTTTTTTGTAGTGAGTGACTCCGGTAATACCCTTTACACGCGTGCGGGTGCTTTTGGGTTGGATAAGGATGGGAATGTTGTTAGCAACACCGGCGCAAATTTACGGGGCTTTTTAGCTGACGATGCGGGGAATTTGAGTTCAATTGTGTCCAATCTTAAAGTAGACGTGAACACCCAGGCTCCACGTCAAACTACCGGTGTAGATTCAGCGTTCAATCTAGATTCAAATGAAACGGTACTGCAGGGTGTTACGGTTGTACCGCCGATAGTACCAACTAATGTTTTCGACACATCTGATCCTAAAACGTTTAATCACGCTACATCGTCAAAGATTTATGACAGCCTGGGCAACGACCATGTTATGCGCTCCTACTTTGTTAAAGAAGCGCCAGATCAATGGAGGATGTATGTGCAGATTGACGATCAGAATGTCGGTGACCCTGATCCATTGTCAGCCACCCCTACCGCGCCAACCATGGCTTCGTTTGCTCTTAATTTCAACACCAATGGCAGCTTGGACCCCTTAACTTCGGATGAGGTGTTAATTTCGAATTGGACCCCGAGCGATAAAAAAGGCCAGCCTTTAGGTGCTTTAGGGCCAGTAAATGGAGCAGTATCACCCATCCCGGAACCAGCCGTAAGTTCAAATTTTTTGGTGGATATGGATGGCTCAACGCAGTACGGAAGCGCATTTTCGGTTGAAAAGCTTAGCCAAAACGGATACGCGACTGGGCGCTTGGCAGGGCTCGATGTAGATAGTAAAGGCATATTATTTGCGCGCTTTACTAACGGTGAAGCGCAAACCCTAGGGCAGGTGGCGTTGGCTAATTTCAATAATATCCAGGGCTTAAAACCGGTAGGAAATACCATGTGGGCGCAGACATTTGAAACAGGTGATGCGGTAATAGGCGCCCCGGGATCATCTTCACTCGGGGACATCAGATCAAGTGCGCTTGAAGAGTCTAACGTGGATTTATCTGACCAATTAGTGAGTCTTATTATTGCCCAGCGTAACTATCAAGCAAATGCTAAAACCATCGAGACTGAGAACGCGACTACACAAACTATTCTCAACTTGAGATAGTAATGTAAACCCCACCCCAACCCTCCCCTTAAAGCGGGGCGCGTAGCCGGGAGGGGATTACTCGCACTCTGTGGTTAAGAAGGGAGTCGTACTCCTCCTCCTGCGAAGGGGGAGGCTGGGTGGGGGTGCTCTTAAATCTCTAATCCATTTATACCGGCAAACAGCGGAAGCAGTTTGCCGTTTGCCGCTTTTCCGCCGCTCTCTTTGTTTTCTTCAGTTTATAAAATCTACTATTTATCAATGCCTTGCATATTACTCTTTAAGCAAAATCCGCTTTCCACGCACTTGGCACCCCTCTTGCAAAACCATGCTTAACGGCAGATCTGCCAAAAAAATAGCGCTTGGTTTATTACGGTAAATCGGGCTCGTGCGGAGAAGATATTGTGGAAAGAGCTCTCTATATAGCCATGACCGGCGCGAAAAACAACATGATGGCGCAGAGCATTCGCGCCAATAATATGGCCAATGTGAATACCGCCGGTTTCAAAGCTGATTTTGAACAGTCCCGCGCTATGGGGGTGTATTACGGGGATGGCCAACCAACTCGTGCTTACGCCTTAACCGAAACTCCTCAGGCAGATTTTGAACAGGGCCCTTTAGACACCACGGGCAATCCTTTGGATATGGCCATCAAAGGCGAAGGGTTTATTGCAGTACAGGCGCCTGATGGCAGTGAGGCATACACCCGTGGAGGTAATTTGGCGATAGATGCAGCAGGTACGTTGCGCACAGCTAATGGTTTGGCGGTTATTGGCAACTCCGGCCCGATAAGTCTTCCCCCGTTGGACAAAATAGAAATTGGTGGCGATGGCACTGTTTCGATTATTGCCCTTGGCCAAACGGCTGAAACTATGGTGGAAGGCAATCGCATCAAACTGGTGAAGCCCGATATCAAAAATCTTGAGAAAGGTCCGGATGGATTATTCCGTCAACGGGACGGCTTGGCAGCGGTGGCTGATGCAACTGTTCAAGTGGCAAGTGGTGTTCTGGAAGGCAGTAACGTAAATGCGATGAGCGAGTTTACGCAAATTCTGACATTGGCTCGCCAATACGATATGCAATTGAAAGTCATGAAATCCGCTGAAGAGAATTCAACTGCTTCAGCGCAGCTTTTACAAATATCTTAATCAATGATTTACCTGAGCTAAAGCTCACGAGGATTCCATCATGATGTCTGCCCTCTACGTTAGTAAAACCGGGTTAGCTGCACAAGACAAACAGCTCACCACGATTTCACACAACCTCGCCAACACCGGCACTGTAGGTTTCAAACGCGACCGCGCGATTTTTGAAGATTTGTTGTACCAAGTGCAACGTCAACCCGGAGCGCAAGAAACGCAAGATTCGCAATTACCATCCGGTCTACAACTCGGTACTGGTGCTCGCGTAGTAGCGACTCAAAAGCAATTTACCCAAGGAAATTTACAAGTTACCGAACAGCCATTGGACGTTGCTGTCAACGGTCGCGGTTTCTTACAAGTACTGCAACCTGACGGCACTATTGCTTACACCCGTAACGGTGAGTTGCAATTGAGCAAAGAAGGGCAGTTGGTAAATTCCGAAGGTTTGGTTTTGGAGCCGGCGATTACAGTTCCACAAGGCGCTAACCGCATTACGATTGGTAAAGACGGAACCGTTAATGCTTACACCGAAGGTAACGAAGCAACACCACAACAATTGGGCAACATCACTTTAACTGATTTCGTAAACCCTTCTGGCTTGCAAGCGATTGGTGGAAATTTATTTGTGGAAACCGTTGCAAGTGGAACACCAACACAAGGTGCACCCGGCGAGAATGGTATGGGTGTTTTATTGCAAGGGCAATTGGAAAGTTCCAACGTGGATATCGTTGAAGAAATGGTGAATATGATCACCACGCAACGCGCTTATGAAATGAATTCAAAAGTTGTTTCAACAGCAGATCAAATGCTGCAAAACATTGCTCAAAATCTTTAACTGATTGAGTAAAACATCATGAAATTTACAATGCCAATTTGTTCATCCAATAAAATACTTGTCGCAATTTGCGCAATTATTTTGTCGGGCTGTATGACAAATAGTAGACCCAAGCCTGGTGATCCTTATTACGCGCCAACTATTTCATCTGCGCAGGCTCTACCGCAACGCACAGACGGTTCGCTGTATCAGGACACTTATGGCTTGAGTTTATTTGGCGATAGAAAAGCACATTTTGTTGGTGACATTATCACTATCACCTTGAGTGAAAGTACTGTGTCAAAAAAATCATCAAATGTGAATGTGAAAAAAGACAACAGTACTGTGTTTAACAGCGGCGGAACCTTGTTAGGTAATGTACCAACACTCAAAGGCATGGGCTTTGAAACAAACATCGCGCAAAACAGAAAATTCGGCGGTAACTCCGGTGCGGATCAAAGTAATAGTTTGCAAGGCAATATCACGGTAACTGTTGCGGAAATTATGCCTAACGGAAATTTGATTGTACGCGGTGAAAAGTGGATGACATTAAACAGTGGCGACGAATTTATTCGTATTAGCGGCATTGTTCGCGCCGACGATGTTGCTCCAGATAATACCGTGTTATCAACCCGTTTAGCCAACGCAAAAATTTCTTACAGCGGAACAGGCACTCTTGCAGATTCGCAAAATATGGGCTGGATATCGAAATTCTTTAATAGCCCGATTTGGCCTTTTTAGTTTAATTAGATGTTTCCGTTTTAGTTAGCAAAATTTTCCCAGCGTGGTTTAGAAAAATTTTACGTTTATCTTGAGCTTTTCAAAGGATTTGGTACGAGCCCTTCGACAGGCTCAGCGCGAACGGCGTTAGTAATATCCTGGCCAATATGTCTATCTGGGCAGCCTTAGGATGACGATACAAAACTTAACGAGATTGCAGTAATGAAAACATTAACCTTCAAAAAAATTATCAGTAGTTTTTTAATAGGGACTCTATTACTGCAATTTTCATTCAATGCATCCGCCGAGCGAATCAAAGATATCGCCAGTGTTGCTGGTGTACGTGCAAACCAATTAATTGGTTATGGTTTGGTAGTGGGTTTGGACGGCACAGGTGACCAAACAACTCAATCACCATTCACTACCCAATCTTTTAATTCCATGTTGAAACAGTTTGGTATTACAGTGCCTGAAGGTGCGCGTATGCAAATGAAAAACGTAGCAGCTGTGATGATTCAAGCTGAATTGCCGGCATTTGCGAAGCCAGGTCAAACCATTGACGTCACTGTTTCTTCAATCAGTAACGCAAAAAGTTTGCGCGGCGGAAGTTTATTGGTAGCCCCCTTAAAAGGCTTGGATGGAAAAGTGTACGCCGTTGCCCAGGGCAATTTAGTGGTTGGTGGTTTCGGTGCGCAAGGTGCAGACGGTTCCAGTATTAAAGTAAATATTCCCAGTGCTGGAAGAATTCCCAGCGGTGCAATGGTTGAGCGTGCAGTTGAAACGAATTTCGCAGGCGGGCAACCGATTGTATTTAATTTAAATCGCGCTGATTTTACTACCGCCAATCAATTGGCAAAAAGTATTAATAATTTATTGGGCCCAGATGTAGCGCGCCCATTAGATTCCGTTTCAATCATGGTTGATTCACCGCAAAATCCAGCGCAGCGCGTAGATTTTATTGCGATGTTGGAAAATTTGGATGTGACCCTTGGTGAAGAAACTGCAAAAGTTATTATCAATTCGCGTACCGGCACGATTGTTGTAGGTAAAAACGTACGCGTATCGCCAGTCGCTGTTACTCACGGAAGTTTGACGGTCACGGTTGCAGAAAGTTTAACGGTGAGCCAACCCAATGCGTTTGGTGAAGGCAAAACGGTTGTTGTTCCTAATAGCAAAGTAACTGCCGCCGAAAAAACCAATCCTATGTTCAAGTTTGCACCCGGTGCTTCTTTGGATGACATAGTGCGCTCCGTAAATAATGTTGGCGCGTCGCCCAGTGATTTAATGGCGATACTTGAAGCTTTAAAACAATCCGGCGCGCTTAAAGCCGAACTAGTGGTGATTTAACATGTTGCCCATTGATAACACGTCAATTCTTGGTAATTTTTCCGGCACAACCGGGAATAATTTCAGTTTAACCGCAGCTGCTAAAACACCTGCGGTTAAAGACAATTACTTTGATCAGAATTCTTTAAATTCTGTGAAGACCATGGGCCGTCACAATGACCCAGCTGCATTAAAAGAAATTTCCAAAAAATTTGAAGCTATGTTTGTTCAGCAAATGCTGAAATCCATGCGCGATGCTAACGCAGTCTTCGCCGAGGGCGATATGTTTTCCAGTGAAGACGTTAAGTTTCATCAAGAAATGATGGATCACCAGATGGTGTTGAACTTAACCAGCGGTGAAGGCATTGGCATTGCAAAATCCATGTACCAACAAATGCAAAAACTTTACGGTAAACCAGCGGATTTAAATTCAACTGATTCGGTTAAACCTTTAGAGCCGCCTGTGTCTGGTCTTAAACCATTCAGAACATCAGCTCTCAGTACTCCACCTGAATTTATCGCGCGAGCAGGAACAAAAACATCAGTAGCGAAAACGCAGGAAGAATTTTTAGAAAAAATGCGCCCACACGCTGAAAAAGCTGCAGCGGAGTTGAATGTAAGTACTGACGTATTGTTGGCACAGGCTGCGCTCGAAACTGGTTGGGGCAAACATTTGATTCACGATACCCAAGGCAATAACAGTTTTAATATTTTCAATATCAAAGCGACTGGTTGGCAAGGTAAAAGCGTTGTCGTGAATACGCTTGAAAACAAACAAGGTATTCCACAGCAGGAACGCGCCGCTTTTCGCCAATACGAAAGTTATGCACAAAGTTTTTCTGACTATGTTTCGCTCATTAAAAATAATCCACGCTACAAAGATGCGTTAGAAGTCGCCAGCGATTCAGGAAGTTATGCCGAGGCTTTGCAAAAAGCCGGTTACGCAACGGACCCTGACTATGCACAAAAAATTAAACGTTTAATCAACACTGATTCAATTCGCTCTGTAACCAGTAGCGATAATTTTGTATCAGGAGCTGAATCATGAGTGGTCTTCTCTCCAACGCTATTTCTGGATTACAGGCTAGCCAAATAGCATTGCGCACTGCGGGCAACAATATATCCAATGCCAATACGGCAGGCTATAGCAGGCAAACAGTTAATTTTGCAACGCGCCCTTCACAGCAATTCGGGCAGGCGGGGTTTTTGGGTAATGGTGTTTCCACCGAATCTGTCACGCGTGTCGTCAACGAATTTTTAACAACACAGGTACGCCTTGATACGTCTGCGTTCAATCAACTGGATAAATACAACACTAACATCAACAAGATTGATAGTTTGTTTTCTGATGTGCATACGGGCTTATCGGGAAGCTTACAGAGTTTTTTTTCGGCGTTGCAAAATGGCGCTAGTGACCCAGCTGCAACTCCTGCGCGACAACTTATTATCAGCCAGGCGGACAGCTTGAGTGAACGTTTTAATAATTTATACGGCCGCCTGGCGGAAACTGAAAAAAGCGTCAATGGCGAAATAAGTAATATCGTCGGAAAAATTAATTCTCTGGCTACATCTATAGCCAATTTGAATCAGTCGATTGGTGCAAAAAATGCGGCCAATTCGGGTGGGCAAGCTAATGATTTATACGATCAGCGCGATGAGGCTTTACGCCAGCTCGCTGAGCTAACGTCGGTGCAATTGGTTAAAGATGATTCTGGTGATACGAATGTTTTTATAGGCAATGGCGAGCCATTAGTGGTGGGGCCGCATGCGAGTAAATTAACGACTGACTCGAATGGCGCCATTTTTTTTGAAGGTAAATCCAGCAGCTTTGACATCACTGATGAAATCAGCGGTGGACAACTAGGTGGATCACTTACGTTTAAAACCGACGCGTTAAATCCGGCCTTCAATGAGTTGGGTCGTGTTGCGATTGTTATGAGCGATGCTTTTAATGAAGTTCAACGTCAGGGTTTGGATTTAAATGGCAATTACGGTAACCCGATGTTTACCGATGTTAACGATCCAATTGTGAGTGCAAATCGCGTGCATCCTGGCAATAACGCAGCGCCAAATAATCATGTGCTTTCCGTGACCATTGACGATGCAAGCAAAATTACGGCAAGTGATTACGAATTTGTAGTGCTTCCCGGCTCATCGAATTACATCATCACGCGCAGCTCCGACAGTACAATCGTAAGCCAGGGTGTAGTACCTGCTGTGCTGCCAACCGTACCGCCAACTGTCTTAAAATTTGATGGTTTAAGCGTGCATTTAGATGGCGGAACATTTCAAGGCGGAGACAGTTTCACCTTGCAACCAACGCGTACCGGTGCAAACGAAATTCATAGTTTGCTGCAAACTCCAGCCAGTATTGCGTTTGCGGCACCCTTGCGCACCTTGGGTTCAATCGGCAATAGCGGCTCGGCCACAATCAGCGCTGGCAAAGTGTTAAGCGTATACGACGCTAACAATAATCTACTGCCAGCCTTTGCAACTCCTGGACAAATGGCCCCGCCGCTGTTGGTTCGTTTCACCTCCGACACAACCTACGACATTCTCGATGCTACGGACCCGGCAAATCCGATTCCGCTCGTGCCGGCGATGCGTGAACAGCACTTCATCCCAAACCGCGAAAATTCGCTATTTAGTGAAGATAAAGGCGAGATGCTTGTTGCCGGTGTCGGACCTGCAAGTGGTACAGCCGCGCAAACAGCCGCTGCGCTCAACAATTTTCCGGGCGTGACTGCCCACGCATTCACGAGTGCGACGCTATCTGACATAACCGTTGCTACGGTATCGACATTACAAATTACGATTAATGGCGAAAGCGTTTTGGGTGCGCCTTACCCGAATCCTTTACCCACGAGTCAGGCTGCTATTAATGATTATCTTGAATCGCAAATAAACGCGAATGCGAATCTCAAATCACTCGGGATTCGCGCTGAAAGTAGTAACGATATCAACGGCGTACCGCAGCTGCGACTGGTCGCATCTTCTGGTGTTGATCTGGATATACAACTTAATGATCCGTCTACAAGTATCACAGTCAAAGACGTAAACGCTCCTTTCACACAACTTAATACCACTGGGCAAAGTGTGAATGTAGTGGGGACTATAGATGTAACTCTGGCGGATGGTGTTGCCTTACCCCCATCGGTGCCGCTGACAGGGGTGTTGACTCCTGTTAGCTCTTATAAAGGTTACCAGGTAAGTATCAGTGGTCAGCCTAAGCAGGGCGACGTGTTTTCGATCGTATTCAATAACAACGCAAAAAATGATAACCGCAACGGACTCGTGATGACGGGTTTGGAAACTGCTAAAACCATGCAAAACGGGACTATAAGTTTCGGCCAGGGTTATGGGCAGTTAGTGGAGCATGTAGGAACAAAAAGTAATCTCTCAAGTATTAATACCAGTGCGAGTAAAAGTTTACTCGAACAAACCAAGACCATGCGCGATGGCGTTTCAGGGGTAAATCTAGATGAAGAGGCCGCAAGTCTAATTGAGTTTCAACAGCTCTACAGCGCTAATGCGAGAGTCATTACGGTAGCCCGTGACTTGTTCGATTCTTTGCTTCAATCGTTAGGTTAATGGATTTGTTTATTAGATTATTACTGTTAGTTGTAGCTTTGTATAAGCAAGCTCAAGGGGAAATGTATGCGTGTTTCAACATCACAAATTTATAATATTGCTGACATCGGCATGCGCGATGCGCAAGTATCTATTAATAAAACTAACCAACAAATTAGTTCGGGCAAGCGCGTACTTTCTCCTTCGGATGACCCTGTTGCTGCCACCAGCATTTTAACCTTGAACCAAGAATTAACGCGCACTACCCAGTACAACAAAAATATTAATCTTGCTGAAAATAATTTGAATTTAGAAGAGACGACATTAGATTCCGTTATGTCTTTAATACAGCGTACGCGCGAATTAGCTGTGAAGGCAGGTAGCACAGCAGTGTTATCAGCATCCGACTACAAAGCAATCGCCGCTGAGATTGATAGCAGTATTGGGCAATTATTGAACTTGCAAAATACTCGCAATTCATCCGGGCAATATATTTTTGGTGGCTATCAAAGCGAAACCATTCCCTTTGTAGATAAGGGCGAGGGTAATTATATTTATCAGGGTGATGACGGACAAATGCAGCTGCAAGTATCCACTACTGTAAAAGTCGCGGTGAATGATTCTGGCAAGCACGTGTTTATGGACATTCCGAGCAGCCATAATACGTTTAATGCGAGTGCGAGTTCATCAAACAAATCGTTACCACCGGCATTTATTAATGTGGGTGAAGTGGTTGATCAAGAGGCTTACGATAAGTTTTTTCCGAAAGATATGGTCATTACTTTTAATGAGAATTCTGCCGTCGTTCCTCCGGCATCTAACTACACCATTTCAGAACGCCTGAGCGGAAAAGTTATCAGCGCAAATCAATTGTATGTTGCAGGCCAAGACATAACGGTCAATGGTATTAAGGTAGCTATTTTTGGCTCACCCAGCCCGGCAACAACGGCTCCGCCCGTTGCAGGCGATTCTTTTGTCATTGAGTCCAGTGATAAACAAAGTTTACTGACCACCTTATCGCGCTTTAGCACCATCATGAAAAATGCACAAAACAATCCTGCTAGTCGTGAAGATATAGCCACACTCGTAGCAAAAACACTAACGAATTTAGATAATGCTTTAAACGTTACGGGATCAACGCAAAGTGATGTGGGTGCGCGCTTAAATTTATTAGATAATTCGCATGATTTGAACTTGGATATTGAACTCAGTACTAAAACAGTACTGTCACAAGTTGAAGATCTGGACTATGCAGAGGCATCAACGCGCTTACAAATGCAAACCCTGGTGTTGAGTGCCGCGCAACAAACGTTTGTGAAGGTGAGCGAGCTCAGTTTATTTAAATATATGTAAACATTTTGTACGTTATTTTTATTTATTGTCGATAAGCTGCACTTGTGCGGCTTATCATTTTTTTGCAGTCTTACTTTTTATTTTCTGGTGAACATTATGGAAAGCAATGAACTCTTAAAACCGCTTCACGACATTTTGACTCGTGTTAAAAAATTAGTAGAGTTGGCGCAGATGGAAGATTGGATCACTATGGAAGCCGCCACTACTGAATATGAGCAGCACATGACTATATTAGAAGACGCAACTTATTTTGAATCCATCACTCAAGCTAATTTAACTGAAGAAGCCAAAGCTATTATTGCGGAAATTCAAGTGGTTAATAATGATTTGGATGTGCACACTGTATTGCAACGTGAAAAAGTTGCGTCAGAGTTACGTCAAATTACTCAAGCTAGTAAGGCGCTGGATGCCTACGGTCGGTAAATTGACGAATTAGCCTAAGCTTTGCAATCGTTATAACCAACTGCAATACAATATTCAAAAAACCGCAATAAATGTTTTAAGTTTTATATAAAAAACTCCTAAAGCAAGTGAAAGGTCGGGCGATAACCTTTATAGAAGTGCTGATAGCAATCTGTTCAGGCTTCATCAACCGACTTGCTACAGCAAATAATCTGTAGTCATAAATCACCACTAGGAGATTCACCATGGCTTTAGTAATTAACAGCAACATTGCTTCCATCAACGCACAACGTCAATTAATGAATTCAGGCAGCTCGCTTGATCGTGCTACCGAACGTTTATCTTCTGGTAACCGTATTAACTCAGCAAAAGACGACGCTGCCGGTCTTGCGATTGGTAACCGTATGACTTCTCAGGTTCGTGGTCTTGACCAAGCCGTTCGTAATGCGAATGACGGTGTGTCCATGATTCAAACCGCTGAAGGTGCTTTGCAAGAATCCACCAACATTCTGCAACGTATGCGTGAACTGGCCGTACAGTCATCGAACGGAATCTACAATGATTCTGACCGTAAAACTCTGAACGCTGAAAGCCAACAGTTAAAATCTGAATTAGATCGTATTGCTAAAACTACCTCTTTTAACGGTAGATCACTATTAGATGGCTCATTAGGTACTACTGCATTACAAGTGGGTGCCTTACAAAATCAAACTATCGACGTAAAAATTGGCTCTTTCAGCACTAACTCTTTAGGCGGCGCATCAGCAGATGTGGTTGGCGCAGCGACAACAGGTGGTTTGGGCTCATTGTCTGCAATGGTTGCTAGTACCTGGACTGTTAATGATGTTGCGATTAAAAGCCTTGCGGATGCTGTTGCCGGTACAACCTTGGAAAAGAAAATGGCCGCACTTAATGCGGACTTGGACGGCAGCGGTGCTGTAGCCTCAACTCTAGTGGAAAAAACAGCTGAAAAAGTGGGTAGCGGTGTTTTAGTTACCGGAACCAGCCAGCTCACAATTACAGTGGTAGACAAGTTTGGCAATAGTCAAGCAAATATCATCACTGGCACTAGTAACATGGATGAGTTGCTCGACAAAATTAACAAAGAAACCAATGTGCAAGCAAAGTTGAACGAAGAAGGTAAGCTTGTTCTTTCTGCAGAGAATGCAGTTTCAATTCAAACCGCTGACACATCAACTACCGCCGGTGCAACCGGAGTTACCGATGGTACTTTCAATTTCCGTTTAGTGTTTACTGATACCAGCGCTGACCACAGTGGTGTGAAGATTGAGCGTGGCGGTTCAGGTTCTGCGGCACTTGAAGCTGCTTTGGGTATCAACGTACAAGATGACAACGGCAACCTCCAAGGCGCAACCGTTGGTGCAGCTGCAGGTACTTTGAACAAAGGTGATTTAATTCTCAATGGTGTAGAAATTAAAGCTATCACTTTGGTTGCCACAGCAGGCACTAATCAGGCTGAAATCATTAAGAAGCTCAATGAGCAATCCAGTGAAACGGGTGTTGTTGCTTACGCAGGTACTGAAGCCACAGCTATCGCATTGCGCTCAACCACTGGGGACCCAATCTCTATTAAATACGGTTCAAACGCTACTGCTGCAACTGTATTGGCTCAAACTGGCTTCAAAGAGTTGAATGCTTCTGAAGGTGTTGGTTCTGTATCTTCAATCAATATTTCAACGGCTGAAGGTGCTCAAAAAGCGATTGGTATTATCGACAAAGCAATTGACCAGGTAAGTAGTACTCGTGCGGATCTTGGTGCTGTCAATAACCGTTTAGACTTTACTGTATCCAACTTGTCTAATATCTCTGAAAAAACCTCAGCTGCTCGTTCACGTATTAACGACGCTGACTTTGCTTCAGAAACTGCTGCCCTGAGCCGTTCGACAGTATTGCAACAAGCGGCAACAGCTATGTTGGCTCAAGCTAACCAACGTCCACAAAACGTATTGTCACTCTTAAGATAAGGTAGCTAGAATCGTCAGAACTAAACTTCTGACGATTCTTTCATGAGAGGGCTAGATTATGAACGAGATACCTGCAGTATTTGTGGCACCAACACCGATAAAATCGGTAGCCGTTTCCACATTAGTTAAACCTGAAGCGCAAAAAAAAGGTGGCAATGATTTGCCGCCGGCAGTAGTAGAAGCGGCAAAGAATCAGCATGTGAACGTCAAAGAAATGCAAGAGAATGTTGAAGCTGCCGTTAAACACATGAATGAATATATTCAATCTACGCAACGTGATTTGAGCTTTAGTTACGACAAATCAGCCGGTGCAACAGTGGTAAAAGTTTTAGATCGTGTAACACAGCAAGTTATTCGTCAAATGCCGGACGAAACCTTCTTGAAACTCGCTCGCAGTACGGATTCTGAAGGTTCATTCCAGTTATTGAGTGCGCAAGCGTAGTGGGTTTTTGATTAAGTTTTGTTTGTTTTTTTTGAGAGGATTAGCCCAGGCTAATCCTTTTTTTTTTGGTTTTTTTTCGATTTTTTTTAAACGTATTTTCTAAGGTGTGCCAGCAAAAATAATCGGGTTGATTGTTTTTGGCACAGTCTGTGCAAAAAGTCATTTAGGCAAAGAAGTAACAAAATCCTGACGCACAACATCAAGTTCGTTTGCCGGGATGTGCCACGAAGTTTTCAAGTTTCTTGCAGGCTTCATCAAACGACTTGTTGCAAAGAGTTAAGACTCTAAGCAGGAAAAATCCTTAGGAGATATATTATGTCTTTAGTTATTAATACCAACGTAGCGTCTCTGAACTCTCAGCGTCAATTGATGAATTCAGGCACAGCGTTAGATCAAACCACCGAACGTTTATCATCTGGCAAGCGCATTAACTCTGCAAAAGATGATGCGGCCGGTCTCGCTATTTCAAATCGCATGACGTCACAAGTGCGCGGATTGGATCAAGCAATTCGCAATGCAAACGACGGTGTGTCGTTAGTACAAACCGCTGAAGGTGCCTTGCAAGAAGTAACCAACATTCTGCAACGTATGCGTGAACTTTCCATTCAGTCAGCGAACGGAATTTATTCTGACGCTGATCGCAAAACATTAAATGCCGAAACACAACAACTGAAACTTGAATTGGATCGTATTTCAAGTTCAACGTCATTTAATGGCCAGAATTTGTTAGACGGCACCCTCGGTAAAACCAAATTACAGATTGGTTCAGAGGCAAATCAAATTATTGATGTGAGTGTTCCATCTTTTAATACGGCATCGTTAGGCGGCAGCTCAGGTGACATTGTAGGCGAAGCGACCACGGGTGGATTGGCAACCTTACAAACGTTAACAACCGGCACTGAATTAATAATCAACGGCACGGCCATAAGCGCGATTCCCGCAACAACTCCTACCGTGAATGCGGCACTTGCGATTATTAATGCGGACCTTGACGGTAAAGGCGCTAAAGCATCAACACTAGTACAAGTTTCCGCTGCCAACACGGGTAACGGAATCTTACGTGCAGGCACCGACACTTTAACGTTGGTTAAAGTGGACGGTGACGGCAATAGCCAATCCTATACATTGACCGGCACAAATAGCATTAAAGAGTTAGTAGCAAAAATTAATGCGGAAACGGGCATTCAAGCAACACTGAATGAAGTGGGCAAACTCGTGCTAAATGCAGAGGGCGCAACCTCAATCACTGTAACGGACAGCACCGCCGCACTTGCGTCAGGTATAACCGACGGCGCTACTAATTTTTCCCTGGTAATGACTGACGTCAGCGCCGAGAAAAAAGGTGTAATTGTTGAGGCAGGCGCAGGCTACACAGCGGCTATACAAGCAGCGCTCGGGATTGATCCACAGGATGTGAGCGGTAATGCTTACGGTGCGGCAGTCACAGCTACGGCAGGCACCCTGGCGGAAGGAGATTTAAACATTAATGGTATTGCCATTGGCGCAATCAATGCGGGCGCGAGCCCAGCGGCCACGGCGACTGAAACGATTCGTGTCATTAATGAAGCATCGAGTAAAACAGGAGTGGTTGCATTTTTAGCGGCGGGCACTACAGATCAAATCAGTTTGCGCAGTACCAATGGTAATGACGTCTCTGTCAAATACGGTTCTAGCGCAGTTGCTGCAACCGTATTAAGTTTTACAGGCTTACAGCAGCGCAATGCGGCAGATGGCTCAGGTTCTATTTCCGGGGTGGACATATCGACCGCCGATGGTGCTCAAAAAGCCATTAGCGTTATCGACAAAGCAATCGATCAAGTGAACGACACCCGTTCACAGTTGGGTGCGGTCAATAACCGATTGGAATTTACGGTAAACAACTTGGCAAACGTATCTGAAAAAACCTCAGCTGCACGTTCACGAATTGTGGATGCCGACTTCGCCGCTGAAACTGCAGCAATGAGTCGCGCACAGGTTTTACAACAGGCCGCTACGGCGATGTTGGCTCAATCCAACGCACGGCCACAACAAGTTTTATCACTGCTCAAATAATTGCGCTCATACTTTCAGGCAATTCAACAAAAAAGCCGCTGATAACCTCAGCGGCTTTTTTTGTGTCTATTTCAATCTGGTTTCACAAACTGCAACGTCAAGATAACACCGCGCTGATTTTCAGCTAGTCTTAGAAGATAAAATCATTGTTTGAGATGTATTTATGTCCTCGGGATTACGTTCCCCTGTCTTATTATTAAGTCGCATTTTGCTGTTAGCGCTCGCCTATTTAATTGCGGGTCGCATGGCATTATTGCTTGCAATTCCGCCAGGTTTTGCAACAGCAATTTTCCCGCCATTAGGGATTTCTCTCGCGGCAGTTTTGTTGTGGGGAAATTCTTTATTAATCGGTGTTTTTATTGGTTCAATACTTCTTAATACAACAATAGCTGTAATGAGCCTGGGGCATTTCGAATCGGAAATGTTACTGGTGGCTTCTGAAATTGCGATCGGTAGCTCGCTAGCGGCGTGGATTGGGGCAAGCCTGATTAGAAAGTTTGTTGGTTTTCCAAATGAGCTTATGGATGAGCGAAGTATATTTTTATTTTTTTTACTCGGTGGTCCCGTCGCCAGTATTGTTAGTGCGACTATAGGCGTTATCACGCTGTGCCTAAATGGAATTATCCTGGTTTCGCAAGCGGTTTACAGCTGGGCAACATGGTGGACAGGTGACACTATAGGTGTGCTTATAGCGGCGCCGTTTGTTTTTATTATTTTTGCACGTCCGCGTAAAATATGGCGAAGTAGAATAAAAACTGTAGGCTTCCCGCTATTAATAAGTTGCGCATTGATTGTGGTAATTTTTATTAATGCGAGCCAAAGTGAACAACAAAAACTTCAACATAGTGTTCAAAATAACGCTAAAGAAATTTCCGATACCTTATTTACCGATTTTGAAAAGCACATCAATGCATTGGCACCCCTAAAAGGTCTCTATATAACGTCAAACACTGTAACCGCAGAAGATTTTAGATTATTTACCGATGAACTTTTAAAAAATTCAAGTGGTATTAGCGCATTAGGTTGGGATCAAAATGTATTGCATGCGGAACGAAAACTATTCGAAACGAAAATGATGGAAGAGGGGTTCAATAATTTCTCGATTACTGAATACGATGCAAACCGCCGTTTGATAACGGCGCCAGAGCAAGCGCGATATATTGTTGTCACCTACGTGGAGCCTTACACCGTAAATCAGCGTGCTCAAGGTTTCAATGCTATTTCCGACGAGACCCGTAACCATGCGCTTCTGTTTGCCAACAAAACCGGCTTGCCCGCTATGACGGCGCCTTTGCATTTGTTGCAATCTAAAAATACGGAATTAAGCTATGTAATTTACACACCCGTTTATAAAACGTTGGATGTGCCTGAAACTCCTGTTATGCGCGAAGAATTTTTACGCGGTTATGTTTTTGCTGTGATAAAAGTAAATTCGCAAATAGAATCGTTGCGTCAGAAATTCCCAAAAGAAAATTTTTTGATTCGTTTACAAGATGTCACAGAGAAGGAAAATACGGTAGACGTTTATGGCGATATGTTTAATGAATCCTCTAGAATATCGCAGTTACTCAAAATGGAATCTAGTCAAAAAATTGCTGGCCGAGATTTACTACTTACGATTCTCCCCACCGAAAAATATATCAATAAACAATTAAGCGCGACGGCATGGTATGTATTGGTCGGTGGTTTATTATTTTGCAGCTTTTTAGGTGGTTTTCTACTGCTTTTTACGGGCCGCGCACAATATGTTGCTTCACTGGTTGAACGTCGTACCTTGGAACTTGAATCAATTTTAGACGGTGCAGTAGAAGCGATTATTATTATCAATCAAAACGGCGATATTGAACGCGCCAATCCTGCAGCTTGTCGACTTTTTAAAATGAACGAAAGTGAGTTGCTGGGAAATAATTCCGCCTACATTATTCCGCTCCTACATGAATTATTGTTTACCCCTGAAGGTGATTACAACCAAATAACGGATCGTTCAATTTGGAAGGCAAGAGAAACTACCGGTATTTGTAGCGATAAGAGTAAAGTGCCCATAGAAATTGGCGTGAGCAAAGTAGACCTGCCAGATCGACGAATTTATACCTGCCTTATTCACGATATTACTGCACGCAAAAAAGTAGATAAATTAAAAGACGAATTCGTTTCCACTGTGAGTCACGAGTTGCGCACACCCTTGACGTCAATCTCCGGCGCCTTGGGTTTGTTGGTCGGCGGCGCTATTCCTAATCTGCCAGTTAAAGCAGTGGATTTACTGGTTATCGCAAAAAATAATGCTGAACGTTTAGGTCGCCTGGTAAATGATATTTTAGATATTGAAAAGCTTGAGTTCGGAAAATTGCAATTGGATATCACCGACTGCGAAGCAAATGACCTAATGCGCCAGGCAATTGAGCAAAATGCTGGGTACGCCGTTAAATACGGCGTGCATTTAGCGTTAAACAATGCTGAGATCAGCCGATTAAAAATTACATTACTGGTAGATGCAGATCGCTTTTTACAGGTAATGTCCAACCTGATTTCAAATGCCGTTAAGTTTTCACAAATGGACGGTGTAGTCACTGTCTATGCAAAAACCCTTGCGGATCACATTACATTTTTTGTTGAAGACGAAGGCACAGGAATTCCAGAAGAATTTCGCAGTAAAATATTTCAAAAGTTCGCACAGGCTGACAGCTCAGATACCCGCAAACGTGATGGCACCGGTTTAGGTTTAAGCATTTCCCGAGTAATTGTCGAACGCATGGGGGGCACACTCGACTATACTACCGAAATTAACAAAGGCTCAGTATTTTTCTTTTCCATTCCAATTGAAGATGTTTCAGTTGCGTAAGAAATTTTAATATTATCTCGCTTTTTCCAACCCACCTAAATTTCCAGCGTAATTTCTTTAAATAATTATTGCTCCATTTGATATCCACTACTTTAGTAACGATATTTCACAAGCACGTTTTAAACGTTTTTTCTAAAGCTCTCTGCAACTTAAGTCATAGGTTTTTCTTTCTTAAAAAGCTTAAAATAGCTATTTTAAAATGTAATTTTATGTGACACATTTTTTAATTTTATTTTGAGCTTATCAAATATTTACTTTTAATAACCGCTTCCTAACAAAAGCCTGTAAAGTCAACGCTTAGAATTAAGCTCCACATTCAATATTTTAGGGGTTGAGCATGAGACGCAGATCTTTTATAAATTTGGGATTGAGTGGATTTGCCGGTATTTATTTGGCAGGTTGCAGTCAATTAAAAAACTCTTCCGCAACTGCATCATCAAGTAATTTTTACATGTCAGTATCGGGCTCTAAGCCATCATCGGTTATGGGGTTTACTCTCACGCACGAACATTTATTTGCTGATATACGCCCATATTCAGAACAAATAAAATCTCCGATTTCGCTAAACCAGGATGACGTTGTTGCAATTGTATTACCGTATTTAAAAGAAATTCAAAAGTTGGGCTGTAAAACTTTTATTGATTGCACGGCAGTAGGGCTTGGTCGTAACCCATCTCTTCTCAAAGCCTTATCGAACGCTACCGGAATGAATATTGTTACAACAACGGGAGCTTATTTGTCAGCGGATCTACAGTTTAAACCCGATTATTTTGACCGCATGACTGCTGAAGAGCTCTCAGAAAAATGGACTGGAGAATGGCGCAATGGAATAGACGATACTGGTGTGAAACCGGGAATGATTAAAATTGGCGTATCGGGTGGTGATTTATCCAATGACGAAAAAAAATTGGTAAAAGCTGCAATTCTTACTCATAAAAAAAGTGGGATGGTCATAGGGTGTCATGTAGGGCCATGGCGAGACGTTAAACCGGGATTTAACGGAAAATCCGCGCTGGAACAAGTTAAGCTTTTAACAGACGCAGGTGTTTCGGTAAAGAGATGGATTTGGATACATGCACACACTGAAGTTGATTTTCAAATTCATCAACAGGTTTTAGCACAGGGCGCCTGGATCTCATATGACGGTTATCGCCCGGAACACACTCCACAATATCTTGAATTAATTACACGAGTAAAAGCAGCAGGTTATCTGAAAAGCTTGCTCGTTTCGCAGGATGCAGGGTGGTATACGGCCGGCGAACCCAAAGGCGGTAAATTTAATTCTTTCGCGCCCTTAATGACTGATCTCATTCCCGCACTTAAAGAGCGTGGCTTCACTTCGGATGATCTCGCTCAAGTTTTTGTACATAATCCAGCGGAAGCATTTCAAATAAAAATTTAGCAAACTACATTGATTGTGAAGCCAGTTTGTTTTCCAAAAAACTAACTTCTCGTGCAAAGGGAAATAAATGACTGAAAATAGAGTTATAATCGTCACTGGTGGAAGCCGAGGCATAGGTGCGGAAGTAGCAAAGTTATTTGCTGAAAATGGTTATTTTGTTTGTATAAATTATATTTCCAATGACGCAGCTGCTGAAGAAATTAAAAGTGAAATATCGCAAAACGGTGGCCGTTGTATAACTGTTAAAGCCGATGTTTCCATCTCAAGTGAAGTCATAAGATTATTTGAAACGGTTGATCGTGAGCTAGGGCGTGTTTCGGTGTTAATAAATAATGCCGCGATACTAAAAACTCAATGTCGGTTAGAGGAAATTTCCGAAGATCGTTTCAGTGAAGTTCTTCGAGTCAATGTGATGAGTTGTTTTCTGTGTTCCAAAGAAGCGGTCAAACGTATGTCTACAAAATACGGCGGTGTGGGTGGAACAATTGTAAATGTTTCTTCCGGTGCATCCAAAGGCGGTTCGCCAAATGAATACATTGACTATGCAGCCTCAAAAGGTGCCGTTGATACGTTAACAAGAGGTTTGGCTTTGGAAGTTGCCGCTGAAGGAATACGCGTTAACGCCGTGCGTCCCGCCCTCATACATACGGAAATGCATTCATCGGGTGGCGAACCAAATCGTGTGGAAAGATTAAAATCAAAAATACCCATGCAAAGAGGCGGAGAACCCAAAGAAGTTGCCGAAGCCATTTTTTGGCTTGCAACAGAAAAATCCTCATTTGTTACAGGTAGCTTTATAGATGCGACGGGTGGATTGTGATCAAGTTATTCGCAAATAATCTGGAAAAACAGCTTGACTTGTTTTTCACATGAACATAATTTTTTTGAAAATTTTTCTTTCAGATTTCTTTAGTTTTACATCACCTTAGTGACTTAAAGTAGACTTATTCAACTTTTATATTTTCAATTATATGTTGAACAAGTTCTTCATATTTTTCGTCGAAGTGGTGATCACCGGTCATGCTGATGGTTTTAACGCCTAGCTCAGCTATCGGTAAACAATTGGCTGCTGGGTCGTCCAAGCCGTAAATGCAAATGCTGTTTGCCCATTTCATTTTTTCAACTTCAGGCAATAATGGTAAACGTGATGAGTCTTTGTCAGCATTCATCCAACTCGACAACCTGAACTCGAAGGCGGCAGTTTTTCCCATACCCAGCAATGCAATAAGTGCGAGACGTTTTTTGTTGTCTTCAGTTAACTTATTCGCGATAAATGGCAAGGCATCAGCACCGAAGGAGTAGCCAATTAAAATCACTTTTTGCTTTTTCCACTTGATCATATACTCTTCGATGATTGTTTCTAAATCTTGCGCCGTTTCTTCTGGTGTTCGCGCTTTCCAAAAATAACTGAGTGCGTCAAGTGCAACGGTAGGAATACCTTTTTCAGCCAAAATTTTTGCGATATTTTTATCAATTTCTGCCCAGCCACCATCGCCCGTAATTAGAATTGCTAATGTTTGAGAGGTGCGTTTGGCTGCAAGTTTTTCGTCATTCGTTAAGCCGGTATCAGTTGCAGTGGTGACAGTCTCATCTTTAGTGAGTGATTCAATGTTAGCCACTTCAGCAGCAGGAACTTCAATAATTGGTAGATCGCTGTCACTTGCGTCCGACGAGATCTGATCAGCGAGCCGAGGGTCTAGCCATTGCAATATTTGAATAGCTTCAGATAATGCTTTTTCTTGATCATCTTCTGATGTTAATTTGAGATTTCCAATTTTATCAGCAAACTCTTTACTGATATTTTTAGTGTTTTCATCCTGAAAAACATAAAAACTGGTAGGTAAGCGATTTATTGTTGCTAGGATTTGTGAGTTTCCTTTAGCTGATTCTGTAAAGTTTTCCTGCCCGCACAATGGAGAATGCTGTTGTAGTCTGGACAATAAATTGATGCCGACCGCTGCGTGAAACTTTTGTTTCTCTGCTTGTGCCAATGCTGCATATACGGCACCGGCTCCATCTTCAATGCCTACCAATATTGGTAAGTCTTCCGCATTTAGTTTCAAATGAATTTGTAATTGGCTACTAATGAAATTTAGTTTTTCGGCGATATTTAAGCAATGAGTGGTTTCATTAACAGGAGAGTTTAGCAGTGAATGATCATCAATAATGGCCACGTAGTAGCTGAGTGCAGCGAATTTTTTCGCATAATCTTCGTTATTTTTTGCACGCTGTTTGTTTGCTATAAAAAGCACTAGTCCTTTTTCAGGATTTTCTGCATGAGCAATTTTAATATGCTCATTGTTTCCCAACTTAAACGTTCTAATTGTTATATGGTCGGTATTGATTGATTGAGTGTGAAAGAATACTAAATAAATTGCGCATGCAATCCCTACGACCATAACTGCAGCGATAAGAATAAGTTTTTTTGTGAATTCGAAACGCATACTTCTAGAAGCCCTGAGCATAAATGGAAGTTTATTTTGAAAAGATACCTTTCACGCCACCGGATATTAAGGTTGTTGCGGCGAGTAGGGCAGATGCTGTTTGTAACCCAGGCGGAGCTGCCAGGTAGACCGGCTGCCACTTGGGATTGAATTTTTCTTTATAGAAATATACGCCTTCAAAATTATAAAAATCGCCGCCGATCTGAAAAATAGTGTTTCCGATTTTATGCCAGAGTGGGGCGAGCGCATGATTTTCAAGGCCGGAGAGTGGCGCCATACCTAAACAGAAATAGGTAAAGCCTTGTTCTTTTGCCCACATTGCAAGGCTGATGTTCAAATATTCCATGATGCCGTTTGGTGTGCCGGGCAGATAGCGCATAAGATCAATTGAAATCTGGTGGCGATTATTAATCGCCCACAAATTACAAAATGCGTAAATTTCGCCATCTTTTTTAACGACTGCAAGCTCACAGTGCCGCAAATATTCCTCATTGAAAAAACCCAGGGAAAAGCGTTTCTCTTTCGCGTTCTTTTCTTTTAGCCATGCATCCGAGATTTTTTTCAGGTTAGGTAAAATGGCATCGACTTGATGAGAATAAACAATTTCAAACGTAAAACCTTCACGCTGATATTTATTAATAGCACTGCGGAAGTTCTGGCGTTTCTTTCCTTCAAGACCAAAATCATTTAAAGGAATAAGCGCTTGCTGACCGAGTTTAATAAGGCTTAGTCCCAAGTCCAGATAGAGTGGAATACTTTTGATACCTATTTCGTAAAATGCAATTTGAGCGGCAACTTTGTCAGCGGATTCGCGAAATCGCCATACAATTTCTTCGAACTCGGAAGGATCACCTACAGGATCGCCCATCGCGATCCAAAACTTGTTAGTCACTCCAAACATCAGAAAACTTTTTTGTGTTTTGCTCCACATAATGTATTTATCACCCGTGAGAACCAAATGATGATCAGTGGTGCTTGAGTCATGGACAATTTTTGTGGCGATGTCTAATTCTTCTTTGGTTGGTAGGGTCAAATTCGTAACTGTTTTGCTCATCAACCGATATATCAATAGACCACCACAGACAACCGAAATTACAAAGAGAGATCGCAGAAAACGTGAGGCATCGCCGCTTCTGTCCAGCGAAAATTGCCACCAAAGATCGTTTGAGTAGGCAACATCTTTATAGGAAAAGAAACCGAGCCACGTTGATACGCCAATAATTCCGGCCCCAATTAATAACTGAGTGATGGGAATTTCCATTTTCAT
>Ga0247741_1000449_pt1 | contig 23649 bp, 25 predicted proteins | sample UWRJL213509R2_FD_180945 | JGI IMG/M metagenome (GOLD analysis project Ga0247741, IMG submission 180945) | Plant litter microbial communities from Arlington Agricultural Research Station in Wisconsin, United States - UWRJ-L213-509R-2 | ecosystem: Environmental > Terrestrial > Plant litter >... | reverse complement strand
TTGTATGTTATTTCAAGGTAGAAGCGATCTTCGAACTCAAGATTCATTCGTACACAGTGGCAGACGACTTGGGACAAAACCAAGCTCTTTACCTCCCTAGCCCCTGCGAGCCCAATTAGCTTCGGAGCTCCTGGTCCCATCGGAAGTGCCAACATTGTCATCAACGATGGGCAGAAGTTCCAGAATATCGTCGGCTTTGGTGGTTCGCTGAGTGAGTTGGCGTTGGTTGACTGTTACTATGTCTCTCATCAATACTAAACATTTTATCAGCTGACTCTTCCGCTTTGATACTCAACAACCTGAAGGCAAGTAATGGCATCATTCTAGAACTGTTTAGCACTAATCTCCGGCCCACAATTAGGCCAAGAACGCCCACAATTACTGGAGTGTTCTGGGCCATATGTTCGATCCGAAAGATGGTGTTTCCGCTGCTGGTCTGAATTACCTTCGCGTAACAATTGGCGCTTCGGACTTCTCGTCTGGTCGTAGGTGCTCGTCCAGCGTGTCAAAGTGATTAATATTGACAGGCAGCCCTTAGCGTACAGCTTGGATGACACAAGCGGAGATACATCTTTCTCCAATTTTAACATCAACAAAGTCCCTTCATACGTGTTCTCCGTGCTGAGAGACATCAGGGCCATTAACAGCGGGCTGAGAATTCACCTCTTGCCGTGGTCACCAGTCAGTCACTGTCCTCATCAATACTTGATACACTACCTGACCCTATTTTCCTAGCCTGCCTGGATGAAGGATAGCGGATCGATGAACGGCGGTTCGTTGAAGTCTCAGTACGTCGGGTCATGTAAGTAATGATAGGACTTCGAAGGGCCTTGGCATGCTGATTAGCCCAGACGCCACCTACTTCCTGAAAGCAGTTCAAGGCTTCCAAAACCAAGGCTTGCCCATCTACGCTGTCTCTATCCAGGTATGGCGCCCAATGTCAGATTAACACCGCGAACCTTTTTTTTTGTTTTTTTTTTTTTGCAGAATGAGCCCCAGCATAGCAATCCAACGTATCCTACTTGCACGATGACGCCGGACATTGAAGGCCAGATTGGGACCAACCTAAGATCACTTCTCAACTCGAACAACCTCGGAGGTGTGAAGATTGTTGGTTATGAGGTATATTACCGTAGACTTCGTTTCCCAGTGTTGGCCGAGTGTTAATTACATCTCTCTACAGCACAACTGGAATAATGCGGGTAGTTACCCAGTTCAGCTGGTACGTTGTTAGGTCCTCCCAGGGTGTCTCACTATTTCAATCTTTAACAGATGCAAAAATATGGCAATGCTTTTGATGGAGCGGCCTTCCACTGCTATGGAGGCCGTGTAGAAAACCAAGATGCCTTCCACAAATCCGCGCCGTCCAAGGTAAAATATCGATCTTCTGAGCTCCAATATATCTAATGGTTCTTTCAATCGCTCAGAACATATATTTCACTGAGTGTACCGGAACCATCGGGTCCAACTGGTGGAGTGATATTAAGGTAAATCACACCAGACCTCTTATGAGCATGCGTAGCTGAATTTCTGTGTTAAGTGGTATATGGATAATCTCTGGATTGGTGCATTGGAGCACAATGCCGTCACGGTAAGCATAGCCATTCTCTTAGAATAAGGGGAGCACTTACTTTATTACAAGGGTTTGATGTGGAATATCGCTCTGGATGGCAGTGGTAATCCAAAGTACCCTGGCACGAGCAGCTGTGGAGGTCCAGGGTGCCGCGCACTTGTCACTGTTCACAGCGATGGAAGCTATTTGTTCAACCAAGAGTGTACGCGACCGCCATATCTGAACAGACAAGGTGTCTAATTTTTTTGACAGTCTACGCGATGGCCCAGCTTTCCAAAGCCGTTATTCCAAAGGATGCTGGAGGTCCTTTCGCTCAGCGTATTGGGGTCACTATCGGCGGTTCCCAAGGTTGGGCCCTTCGTGTCGGGGCGTATGTTACTCGTCGTACCTCCTCCAGTGATTGGCTTCGTTACTCCGTCGTCGTCCTTAATTGTGAGTCTCTTGTGATATTCCTCGAATTTACTCTAAATATTCATCGCTACCTCAGGGAATGACAATGCATCCAGCGGCTGGAATCCCCAGCCCGTTACGACAACCATCGAGTTCCACGGTCAACAGGTCAGTTTCACAGCCGGTTCATTCCGTTAACTCAACTTAGACAAAACCAACAGGCCACCTATACTTTCCCTGTCGGAGTTACCACTCTTTGGTGGTTTGCCGCACCTACTGCATTCGGAAACCCCGAAGATCAACATGTTTTTGGGAATCCCAGAGATATTTAAATCGAACTCAAGACACTTGAGAATTTATAAATACTTTGGGAGATATCAGAAACTCTGGGACATATAAGAGGTTATACAATAAAGTATGCATGTTTTTGCGTTGTGCACACCGTCCCTCTCCTTTCGAATTTGAATTCTTTTCCTACTGAAAATTGTAGACTCTGGGACATGCGCATGATCTTCTCATTGAAGTACTGTACTATTTCGACCGTTTTGTTCATGGGATGTGATGCGTGATGCAGTGAACACTTTTGTGCAAGTGTTCATAACTTCCAAATTAGGCAAATTTACGGCCCTGGGAATGCAATCAGGCACGTCCACCCCACGAAATACTTGAATCTACATATACAAAGCAACAATTTATGCACGATGTTCTGATAAATGATATATATGTACATTCCGGCACAGTAACTTATACTGGCTACAAATTCTTTCATCACTCTTTGCGATGTCTAAATTAGTGTTGGTGGCTGGCTCCAAGATAGACGTCCTGAAACATGGATGGCTCGTCAAAAGAGCTGGCCACTAGCCCGGGTAAAAGGCGTAATCGCAGCGCCTGGATGCTCCCGGACCCCGATGTTCAGCAATTGACCGTACCTGGTAACACCTCACCTCACTAGGGAGGTCAAATTTTGAATTGGTCCAGGAAAGTGTTTGTGGGTAAGGTGGGCCGACTCAGGAGGAGAAACAGCTACTTCGCAAATTGTTGACAATATATTTGCTTTGCTAATTCCTTCAATTCCTGTGACCATACATCATTACAGTGCTTCAAGTTCTCGAAAGTAATGGGAGTCGGCTCTTTTTTCCATGTGTCTTCCCAAAATAGCTAATTTCTCAAGTTGGCCCCAATCTTGGGTTCTATGGCTGAGTTTAAGGCCAAATTTTTGAGAGACAGCAAATATGACAAATTTGAACACTTCTAAGTATTGAATTAGCATGAGAATTGCCTTCCAGTGGCTCAATACGCATGCAGCAGTGAGAACTTCAGAGCCTTCTCTTTTGGGGAAGGTCAGCTTATCAGCGCCATTTCTACGATAAACCTGTAAATGGCAACAAAGATGGTTGTCTTCACCAGAGGTACTAGGATGGCTGATAAAATCATAAATTTTTTTATGTAGACTGGATATCCCCTATAAAAACTATATCTCTACTTAAATTTATGAAAACCACAGTTGAAGCATCCAAATTGGCCTTCAAACAATCCATTACCGTTTTGGGAAGGCATGCAGAAAAAAATGATCGATTCCCAGTACTTTCGAGAACTGCTGTAATAACCTATGCAAGTGTTGACGTCAAACTTGTGAATCTAAACTCACTGGATGACTTCCCGCAGCATTTAGAAACGCAGATTATTTCTCAACCCATCGAAATGACCCATTTCAGGCAGTTGCCATCACTTAGTCAGCAGTTCCTGGAGCCTCCAGAAAACATTTCAGGTTCGTTTGCGCTCGTAAAATTTTAATTTAACCGGGGGTACCCCCCCCCCCCTCGACCAGATTAAACCGCGTTTCTAAACGTTGTTGGCGGGTGCCGGTTGTCTGCCAATGCATCCCGCCCCTAGGTCCCCCAAATTTGGGTTCTGCCCCGCCCATTGGGTGATGACATCTCGTGGTTGAGTCTCCGACGCTGGCACCGCGTCACTGCGGCGTCAGGGATGTTTAGAAAATAATCTACATCTCCAAAAGCTACGGGAAGTCATCCACTAACAGTGAAGCCGGAGCACTGAGTAAAGTTTCTTTACTGGTGCCATAATCATCAGGGTTGTAGTAGCGCACCTCATACTTCAAGTTAATACTTTTCCCTGACTCTGTTATTTCTGGCTGCTAGTACAGAATTCCGTTTCATTTGCCATAAAAATATATGGAGTACTGAACAACAAAACCTCATTGTCAAACTTGCAAGGGCACTGCTCTGGGTGAGCCTTTGTGCCTGAGCATAGAGTATGTGAGCCCCAATGAAGATGAAGCCCCTGCCTCAGCATTATAAGGAGCATCAATATTATCTGACGTGAAGATCCCAATTTACTCTCCATCCCTAGAAAGGATCTTGTTCCATTCCCTTGGGTTGACAAAGGCCCATGTCAAGAATAACATGGCGGACATCTAACTGTCAAGTCGGCGCACGCGCCGTCATGTGGTTCTGTAATAGAAAGGGGTGTATGTCGGAAGTTGGCAGAGTCTCAAAAATTGGCGCTTCTTTGGAGCATACCATCTTGGCGGACATCACATAAGCATGCATAATAGCCCTAAATTTACCATGAATTTACACGGCACAGTAAATCACGGCTCAGCCAGCCTCACTACCCGGGGCATTGGTGCAAGAAATGGTCCTTAGATCTCAAACGATGCTTTTGTGCACCTGAGAATCATTTGAGGCGACCCTGGGAGGCCCGAACAAGCGGTCATAATTGTGTTCAAATAATTTGAAGCCCAATGGACCTGCAAAATTTCATTGAGATGGTATATATTCAATGAAAACATATCCTAACTAGTATAGAGCTCATAGATATTGCCAAATATACTTTTGGAAGGGCGCCTGCATAAGATACAAGTGTTTCTCAGCTTCCTTGGCAGACGGCATCGCACATCAACCCTGAGTGCACTATGTTTGGCTAAGCATGTTGTGTGTTCCTGCTGGTAAATCAGACATAAATTGAGCCGGTTCAGCGTGTAAATCACATCAATTTACAAGTAAATCCGTAAATCATCAGAAATAAGTTACTTAGCTTTACTTATGTGCCCAGCCACGCCCTCAGTTCCTCTCCAGACATGGTTTTCTGTAAGAAACACCGTGTAAACCCAGAGCAACCACTCGTATAAGCTACAAGCAATGTATAGACTGATAAAATCAATTATATTATTCACCAATATGTAAAAAGATGTTTCTAAGTGTCTACCAAAGCACTGGAGGGGAGGGGCACTCAAGGGACACGAAACGACAGGCGCCGCAGGCTTAGGCGCACAGGGTTTCAGCACCAGCGCTGGCAGAGCTCGAGCGCGCCTTCCCAAACAGGCAGTTTGTCCATATTGGGGACCGATCACGAGGATTGATGGGATCAGCTTAAGCGAGCTTCGGCAGCTCAGCACCACCCAGTGCGTGTAAATCATCCCACATAAGTACTTGGAAAACAACATTGGCAAGATAATCCTATCTTGATTGATTGGGGCTCTTGATGTAGAAGTTGGAAAATATAAAGCACTGGCATCGGAATTAGGGGAAAGAGCTCTAACTTTCAAGATGGGTTGACAAGCATCTAATAAAAGTAGAGAGAAAAAACAAGGCTTCGTGGAACTCCTAAATGGTCCTCGAACAGGTTGATGACTCAAACAAAGAATATCCACATGAGATCGACTACACCTTCTAAGTGTTTCCGCCGGTCGGGTGAATCCCAAGCAGCGCCTAATCCCGGACCTGGGCACCTAATCAAAGGAGCAGTGATGAGTGGTATATCTCGATTCAGACCGACAATCCCACGGACGTCGGGAACGTCCTAAAACGGCAACTTCTCTTTCGAAGGTCATTTAACTTTGGGTGTGGTTCAGAACTGACAACGAGACCCCAAGAAACCGCAAAGCTGGCAAAACATAATTTATGCATATTATATATCCTCCTAAGTTCAAGTTGTGGCACTGGTAGGGCTTGTACCGCTCCGCAAATGGACGACAACATAAGTCATGTGTTCAAATTGTTGGTATGCGACGCGCGTCCAATTCAATTGCACACCATGAGACAGTCAAATTTCATGTAATTCGGAAAACAGGTATTTTGGCTTGAAATTATAAGTTGCATGAGGTAGGAAAACATCGCTTCTCGAACCTGTTCAAGTATCAACACCTAATGTACGGCGCCTATCCGTGGCTGTCGACAGTGTAAAGCACGGAATCAGATTAGGGCTGCCCGAGCATGATACGTACTGTATCGTACATCCTCCGGGAAGATTAAATATGTTATAAAAGACCTTGAAAATAGTCAGCACCCGAGAATTGGGTCACGACGCGTCTCCAACCCCGTGATGAGTCAATGCCAGTGGCCCGTGCGCGCAGTATCGACCTCACTTTCCTGGTTTCAACTACCAGGAGTTTTCTGGTCCTAATGTTCACGCTGGTGTGCACGACGACCTTCCACTAACTCCGAAATCCTCACTGTCTCAGAAAAGGCATAATGATCAGCGATCTGGATCGAGTTATACCAATCGACTACTAACTCTCGAAGGAGAAAGCATTTAATTTCTCAGGAACCATCATAATGAATGTCGTGATACTACTTCATCTCCTTTTTAGGCCATTCATTGAACCTTAACAAAAATGTTAGACACTCCACTGACATATGCATAGTGACAGGTAACCAGGACGTCTGAGAACCCCGGTCGACCGCAAAGGTACCAATTGAATGTGTCGACGGTTAAATGGACTGACAATCAGCTTGACATTGCATCCTTATATACTCCATACTCGCTCAATGGTCCCTGACACACTTTTAACAGATGAATACTTTCTATTGCTGTGATCATAAGTCCCAATTGAGAGCATTTCCAGTTCAATTGGCTGAAGGTGCTAGAGAACAATCTATGATAATGGGTTCAATAACTCCAGACACTCCTACCACTCAGAAAGTGTGTTTCAGATGTTACCATGAATGGTAAAATTGGAGTTTGATGCGTGTCACTTCTGCTGAATAATGGATCTATATCTATCAGGCTATGAGTCTCTTAAAGCACTTTGTCAAATGTCACCATCTCAATGGGAATTAAGAGTTACATTCAGGCCCAAACCTTGAGGTTAAGAATCGACGGGCAATTTAAAGTAAGCGCTCACCCAATCCCCCATACACGCCCCCATACCCGCCCCCAGTGCTATGTCTTCCTCCAAGAAAGAGAATCCAAAAACTCTCGGAGATGAAGATTGTAAGTCTCTAACCGTGTTCGTTAGTGAATGACCTAATCTGGTCTGTCGCTGGTAGTGAAAAGCAAGGTTCCCACTGAGGACCGTTCACCTCGGTCAGGCACTGGTCTCACACCATGTGGTCATGCCGAGGATGGCAGAAACCTTATTATCTGCATAGACGGAACTTCCAACCAGTTTGGAGAAAAGGTGTGCATTCGACACACTAGCATATCTAAATTGCCTAACAGTCTTCGAAAAGAATACAAACGTGATCGAATTGTACAACCTCATCCTGAAGGAGGGAAAAGACAAGCAGAAGACGTGGTATAATAGTGGAATTGGAACATACGCTCAGCCATCCTGGAAGTCATTGAGGTTCTACAAGAAGGCTCTCTATCACAAGATTGACTTAGCGATCGCATGGTTTGTGTCATTGGGGAGTTTCACGTTATACTCTCGCTTACCCTGTACTTGTTCAGGGACTTTGAACGAACAGTTTTGGGCGCGTATCGGTGGCTCTCGGATAACTACGAGCCTGGTGATTGTATATTTCTATTCGGTGCGTTAAACTGACACATGTGTCTCCATTTTTCCTAAGGATTTTCCAGGGTTTTCACGTGGCGCATTTCAAGTCCGTGTACTCTCGGCCATGATTGACAAGGTACGAGCTCTGTGAATCCCGTCTGTTCTAGTTAAAATCTCCAAAATGACTTAGGTCGGCCTCATTCACAGAGGAAACGAAATGCAGATACCCTTGTGCGCTTCATAATCATACGCCTTAGTTTACGCTAATAGTGGTCTTCAGCGCGTACGAGCTATATCGTGACCCAAGAACTGATAAGCCCACAAAAGCGACTCAAGTTGGATCGCAGAAAGCGATATCAATGGCGGACCGTTTTAAGAATGCCTTCTCTCACAAGGGCGTCAAAGTACATTTTGTTGGTGCTTGGTACGCAAACCAGCCTCAACTGATTTTATTAGTCATAACAAAGGCTCAGGGATACAGTATCATCCATCGGAATTGCACGTGGGTCTCAGATGCTCCCACGAACGATCGACGGAATGAAACATGTCTGCTATTTCCGCCACGCACTCGCGCTCGACGAGCGACGGCTAAAGTTCTTGCCCGAGTATGCTTATGGCGGGACAGCAAAACCTCCAGAAAAACCAGAGGGTATACGCCATTATCTTGCAATCACACATGTTCTGCTAACAACAAACCACCAGATAAAAAGGCTGAGGATAATCCAAATGCAGTAGACAGGACCGTTGACCAAAAACCATCAACTGTCCGCGAGAACAGGGTAGATCGCTTACAGGTCAAGAAAGAACCAGGAAAGCACAAACACACAATGGAAGTCTGGTTTGCAGGAACACATTCGGATATGTAAGTTTGTTGTACTCCCCAGCAATTTCGGTTTAACGACATTTTGTCATTCAGAGGAGGTGGAAACAGGGCGAATGTCGACATGGACCGCAGTAGGCCGCCGCTGAGATGGATGGTGTTTGAAGCTGGGGCTCTTGGTCTCCGAACGGCACCATTTGAGCGCGCTTATCTCGCCCCTGAGGAGCAGATTGAGATCAAGGAATCTTTAACTTGGCATTGGTGGCCACTTGAACTTCTTCCTTTCAAGCGGCTTACTTACACGAGAGAGGGCAGAAAAATGACCACACATTGGCAAGTCTCTTCGAACTGCTTAGATCTCATTTTTCTCAATCAAAACAATTAGGCCACATCTCGGTGCAAGCAGAAAAATCCATTCCGGTCAGAGGATCCACAGTTCATTGGTGCTGTCTGGTAAACCGGAGTACACTCCAAAGGCACGTCCGTTGAATAACGAAGGCGCTACGTTCTGGCACAATCTTTATCAGGATGTTGACGGCTGCCGCCGCGACTGGCTGGAGCGCGACTTATACGAATACACCTGGGAGATCGTGGATGGCTTCACCTCTGGTGGCAATCATGACAATAGCGGTTTATTGGAGGGTTTGCACCAATTTATTATATCAGGTACGCTTGCCGCATTCAAAGAAGTTTTAATTGCTTATATTACACTGGCTTAGTTGATGGGCGGCAAGCAGTGTACGATGCAGTGATAAAGGCGCTGCAGCAGAAGAATCTTGACCCACAAACCATGGGTCGACTGTTGAAGTCCGCAGTAGATATCATGCACCCGCCTTCCCAGCTCAATCCAGATTTGAAGTTACGCCCATCAAGCGAACTACGTTCTTCAATATCAGGCATTCTGGATCATGACGAATATCGGGAAATATCAAGAGAGTTTATGGCAGGTTTCACATCTTGTAAGTAGTATTCTGAATACGACGTGTTACATCGTTTACTGTGACCTGTAGTGTCCCTGAAGATTGAGGTTAATGAAGCCGGGTATCCCAGGTTTACGCCTGATTCCAAGCGGGTAATCAACTGCTCGATGACAGGGAGCGTCCAGACCTGGAATGCGGAGACCGGAAAGCTCATCGGAGACCCAGTCAGACTCATAGGACTTCCACCGCAACTGTCCTCAATTTATCAAAGCGCGGACGGCCGGCGTGTGGTGTCTGGTTTCCGTGACGGGTCAGTCGGGATATGGGATCTGGACACCGGGATGCAAGTAGGAGAGCCACTCCAAACGGGGGTCCCTGGGCAAAATGATGTCGCTCTCTCGGACAATGGCAAACATGTCCTCTATAGCTCGAATGATGGGACAATTAGAATCTTGAACGTGGAGACAGGGGCACAAGTAGGAGAGCTACCTCAAGGACTTGGTGGTACTGTTCCTATTGCATTTTCGCCTGACGGCAAGCGCGCTGTTACTGGCTCGCACGACGACACAGTACGGATATGGGATATGGGGACTGGAATGCAGATAGGAGACCCACTCCAAGGACATGGCGATGAAATAAATTGTGTTGCCTTCTCGCCGGATGGCAGGCACATTGTTTCTGCCTCCGATGACACAACACTCAGGATCTGGAATGTGGAGGCGGGGGCGCAAGTGGGAGAACCACTCGAAGGACACGAAGCTCCTGTCCTATCTGTTACATTTTCGCCTAATGGTAAACACGCGGTCTCTGGATCGATTGATAGAACAGTCCGCATCTGGGATGTGGAGACCGGGATGCAGGTGGGGGAACCACTCCAAGGACATGGCAGTTGGGTCCATTCTGTTGAATTCTCACCTGACGGTAGGCGCGTTGTCTCTGGTTCGTTTGGGACACTCAGGATCTGGGATGTAGAAGAACATATGCGTCGAAATAGGCTACACTAGTTACACATCTTTGTCTTGAATATCTTTTATTGTACACCGCCTGATTGATAGTCTGTTTGATCGTCATGACTTTACACTACATTGCACATTAATTTAGCTAGAGCGGTAAGTTTTCCCTTCGTACTACGTAGCCAAGGATGTAATATGCAAACTCCGCTCATTGAGTGCCAGTGAGATCATGATACTCACTCTTCATGAATCGTGAACTGAGTAGACTACTAAGTACGTACGAATTTCTGTCCAGGACCGGGCGTTAATTATTGAGTACTGGATTCGGGCTCGAGCGCCTCGGTTGAACTTGAACTTGGTCATCGAGCTCAAGAATTGCATCTTGATCGTCGAACGTCGACTCTCAGGCTGTCAAACTTGCCTTGCGGTCTTGACAGGCACAGACAAGTCCGGGGAGTGAGCAGGTTTCCTCCACCTTTGGTTCACGGTGTGGCACAATGCCATCCGCGGAGCAGATACTTCACAACGGTTGTCAGAGGTTTCAAGGTTCCAGCATGAGTCGGCTCGAACGAACTCAAGGGGCATGATAGAGTATTCTGACCCAAGTGCGACTCAATGATCATCAACGACTGCAGCGGGCTGAAGAGTGACGTCGACGATGCTCCTCAAAAAGAAGTTTCCGCCGACAGTCCTTGTGAAAGGGCCTGAGTGGGGGATGTATTTCAACAGAAATAAATAACATCCCAGAATCAGTATACAAATGGATTTCTTACTTGTACTCCTCCAACTCATCTTTGTCCATATCGTCCAAAGGCCAATTCGCCTCAATCACAGCGTACGCCTCCTCCGTCGCGTCTTCGTCCTCCGCACATGCTTTCAATGTCCTCCGCTTCATCTCCTGACCCATTTCCTTGGCTTTCTCGTAGTGAGCGACGGGAACCCAGGTATCCTCCCCGTAGCCGACATGGTCCCTCAACATCCTCTCACCCTTCTCTGCGTTCTGCAACGCCTGATAAAGCTTATGCGCAGCAGCTGTCTCGTCCGCCGTGAACTCGACTGGACATGGCGTGTCGTCCTTCGCAAGACTCGCCCAGCCAAATACCATCTCAATCAGCGCATATAGTAACTTTATGGTCTCACCCTCCCATACAGCAATGGAATGGTTAAAGCTGCGGCGGCGGAAAGCATTCGAAGGATAGACCATGCCGTTGTGGTGGACCCTGTTGTACGTTGCTGTGCTCAGGTTGTAGTGATAGTGAACAAGACGACGACGGAGGACTTCCATCTCCCAATCTTGCTCTTCTCTCGATAGCTCGCCAAAGTCCTTTGGTAGCCTAGGCTGGGCCATCGCTCGAGAGACCTCGTCTTCCTCATTATGCATGATATCGGGCATACCAGCGTGGAGGAAGAGGGGTAGGACAGCAGCATGTTGCCAGTCTAAGATGCTAAGGATTCGCAAGCCGCTGGAGTCGGAGAAAACCTTGATATTACTGTCAGTGAGGTCGGGGTGGCGGATGCAGAAGACGTGAAGGGAGTCATCATCTGGCACGAGTGAAGGTGCAAGACAGAGATAGCGACGAAGGTTCTTGGCGTGGTCCGATGGTGGCTGTTTCTCGTAGTTGTAGCACTCCCTTTGGAACCGTCGGTAAGGCGCCCTCGGTGAGCCAAACTGGTCGAGGTAGGCAAGCTCTTTGTTGGCTCCCGCGAGTAACACCGAGTTGGCGGCTGGATCTATGGTCGTCGATTAATTGAAAAGAGGCAGAAGAGATAAGAAAAGTACGACGTACATGGTCCTCGGAAGACGTCCAGTTGTTCCCTCCGCCCGTACCACAGCGGTGGCGATACGTCAGGACCTATACAGAATCGCCATTTCTCGAGCGACATGCCCTCAATCTTTCCCTCGAGCGGGACGCCCTCGCTCCCAGACAGCTCCTTCAGGTCTCCGGCATAGTAAATGCTCCCGCCAGCAGGAAATGAGATCGACATCATTGTGGATTCGAGCTTCGCGATCTGGTCCATGAGCGATATGATTTCACCTTCTTTGAGGTAGAACCATATCTGGCTCAAATCAGTGCCGTCGACTTACTCCATGAGCACATATTCCGTCCTGGCGTCGTTCTCTGGTGTTAAGGAATAGGCGTAGACCTCAGGAATGGGGAGTCCTCTAGAACGAAGAAGGTCCATGGTAGCGACTTCGCTCGCAAGAGCATACGCCTTGGGTATCATAATAGGGTAGGGGATGCGGGCGACGAGTTGGAAGCCGGAGTCCAAGGTGATGAGGAAGCTACGATTCAGGCCACCCTCTCCGAGCTTTTTAAAGTGAACGATCTCCCCAATCTTGCAGCTCATAGCTTTCGCAACTATTTCAAAGAGTCCTGGGATGTCAAAGACGCGTCTGCGTTCTAGGAGGCGAACGTGTTCGTTGGCTCTGAGTACGTCATGTTACGAGTTAAGATACAGGGTATAGGAGACTCACAAAAAACAGCCAGTAGTGTAGTTGAACAGTTCGCTCTCCAAGTCCTTCATAAGAGACTTCGGGTCCAGCATCTTGGAGGGACGGTGAGACATTAGTCGACTGGTGGTGGTGGTGATGAGACTCTTAGTGAAGCAAGAGCCGTTGAGTAGAGGAAACGAGCAGCATGGACGATGCAAGGATGGAAAGATACCAACTGCGAGGCGCTGTACAGAGGGGATTTTTAAGGGAACTCTCGAACACCGAGGGCGGAACATGTTGATATATGGTGGGAGTGAAGAAGAAAAGGGAAGAGAATACTTCGTACGTCTTTCCTTTTTGGCTGTAAGGAAGCACAAGTACGGTTGAACGTCTGTCAATATGAACTGCAGCTACTACAGCCCTGAACAATGAGCTCGAGGTTGGTCGTGTGCGGAATTACGGCATCCAGCGCCTAAGTACAACTCTCCCCTGCCAGTGGACGGTGCCATATCGTGGGAACCGGAAAGACTTTCCACGGTCCACTCAAGTTACTGAAGCTCAGCGCTCAGCGCTCAGGCCTTCAGCGCTTCAGCTTCAAGATCTTCCACATAGCACCACCTGGATCAAGATCAGCACCTGGATCTTCCTCAGCATTGCCTTTGCATCGACATATTTGCCTTGGGTTTCTGACTCCATTTGGTATCCTTGTGGACTGCTAATCGAATGTGGTTCATATGGCATTCACTTCTGGATACCAAAGCTCTCGCACTCTTCAGATGTCCTACGCTATTCAAATACTTTGAAGATGACGGTACCAACTACTTAGATGTGAACCCCGTAACATTGAGATACTGATTTCCGTTCTGCAGCCGGACATACTCGAGGCTCTCGCCTTTACTCTCCTACGTAGCTTCTCTTTCCCGCGATTGCGGAACAGAATTTCCGAGTTCGAAGGATACATGGCCTTTCAGCTTCAGGTGCGCCAACTCTACTGGGAGATTTATATATTGATATGCTGGCTACTAGGTCCTTCTTCAGCCACTATGGAGAGCAAGGCACAATAAGACCTATGGTATCTGCGAGCGTCGTGTTCTGAACTTCTGGTTTCATTGCTGATCTGCCAGTTACGAGAGTTTTGAACGCATTTCTTTGAACTCAGCTCTTCTTATCCACGAGTCACAGATCCAATTGTCCTGAAATCTATTCGAGACGGCGCACTATGGTACGGCGCTCGCCAAGGCACGTTCTTCGCTTCCCCACAATCGGTCCACATCTGACAACTTTTAATAGTTCATCATTCCCCACGGGATGGCTTCTACTAATGACGACGTTGAAATTCAGCCACAGAGGGAAGAAGGCCTTCAAGATGCAGAAGAACTCTGATGTTCACACCAGCTAGATCCTGTGCCGTGGCTTGATAACTATACATGAAAGGTGATGAACTTGGCGTCTTGGCTCCCTCAGCTGTACAAGCAGATGGTTTACATCTCACAAATAGTCAAGGAGGTTTATAGGACTTCCAATCGTATTCAAAATGATAAGCCAGTTTCCCTACACCCACGTACTGTGCTCTTCTACCTCTCAACGAGTCGGCACTGTCGATACCGACTTTCAGCGAGTACCATATAATGCCCGGCCCGCGAGAAGACGAAGCAACGGCTTCCATCTACGTCCAGGACAGGGGGAGCAAGTCACGGGGAAGGTCATCAAATTCTCATATCGTCCACAACTCGGTTGAGTTGGATGGAATCCATGATGAACTGACCTTCCCAACTGAGGAGGAGAAGAAAAGCTTGCGTCGTGTTCCCGATAGCATCCCTTCGAATGCCTACCGTGAGCTGAATGTGATGGATTTGTTTCACATTGCCTGCGGGCCCTTGACTTGTTTGCCAGTTATTTGTCTTGTGGTGTTCGCAGAACGTTTCTCGCACCAAGGCACAATATTCCTTGTGGTAGGTCTGATCATGTCGTTTCGCTGAAGCCAAGGCTGAAACCGATGCACCGCCCATAGTGCGATTTTGCCCGGCGGGCGCATCCCTACGGGTGTAAGCAACCCGGACCACTAAACATAGGCTATCAGATATATCATGTCTGGTGTGTTTTCTCTTCTTTTCTATTTATTTTTAATACTTTGATACTGATCATCATATCAGGTGCTACTTGACCCCACTTCTCGGTGCCTACATTGCCGATACATACTGGGGAAGGTTCAAGACCGCTGGCTTTGCGTTGTTTGTCGCTTTAGTTGGCCATGTCATTTTCATCATCTCTGCAGTTCTTGTCACTGCCGATAAAGGAGGTGGTATCGTAGCCTTCATCGTGGCTATGATTATAATAGGTCTTGGAACTGGTCTATTCAAGGCCAGTATTCTTCCTCTTGTGGCCGAGCAATATGAAAGAAAAAAATCGTTCGTGGTTATGACGAATGGGGGCGAGAGAGTTATCGTCGATCCAGCACTCACAGTTTCCAGAATTTACATGGTAAGTCATTTGTATGTTTTCCATGGTGTACACCCAATAGGCGAAACACTAGTACCTTTACTTTTTTGCCAATCTTGGCACCCTGCTTGGTTCCACCATAATACCCCACTCTGTGGATTCGAAGGTGAATATCGTTCTATACATATCTGAGCCTTGGGTAGACTGGAGAACCATTTTCATTATCCAGTACGTCGGATTCTGGATTGGGTACACGATCCCAACTATGCTACTCCTTCTCTGCCCTTTGGTTACGTGGTCTGGCCATCGTTACGTCCATTTACCTCCGACAGGTGCCGTCCTATCCACCGCTCTGCGTCTCTTCTGGTTCGCTGCTCGTGGCAAGTGGAGCCTGAACCCTGCCCGGACTTACAAGAACTTGACTGCTACTGATTTCTGGGATAACGCAAAGCCAAGCAAGCAGGCTATTCGACCGGAATGGATGAACTTCGATGATCAATGGGTGGACGAGGTCAAGCGCGGTTTCAAAGCTTGCGGTGTCTTCTGCTGGTTTCCTGTTTTCTGTAGGTGGACGCCTAAGTCGCCCACGTTGAGATGAACTCACATAGTCTATGTATACAGGGCTCGTTTTCCACCAGCACAACGATCGATTACCCTATCAAGTTATCAGTACGGTGACGGACGGCATCCCACATGACATTGTGAACAATTTGTACATCATCGTCCTTCTCATCTTTCTTCTATTCTGTGAATTAGTGGTAGGTTCTGACGAGTGCTTGGATTGATTTGACTCAAACTCACTCATTAGTAGCTGTATCCTTTTCTCCGTCGCATGCGCTTGAATTTTAGCGCTCTGAAGAAGATCGCTTTTGGATTCATGACTGGTGCTGCAGTCATGGTCTGGGACGCAGGTTCGCATTGCATCATCTACTGCTTCACTCCACTCCTCTCACTCAACTATCTGTAATCAGTCATGCAACACTACATTTACAAGACAAATCTGTGCTGTGATGATCTGTCGCATTGTGACACGGTTTCTTCCCTCGTCGCCTGGATTCAAATTGGATCGTAAGCAAGGCTTGCCCCTCTCAGTTTTGCTGGTGTTGAAATTTTTTATGTCCTGCCTCCAGTCCCATTCTTATATCATTCGCTGAGATTTTAGTCTCCGTCACTGGTATCGAGTACGCATTCACTAAAGCACCCAAAAACATGCGATCGCTGGTCATGTCCGTCTTCTTATCTACGTCGGCATTCAGAGTTGCTCTGGACGCGGTTTTAGCTTGTAAGTTGTCTCATGAGCGCTAATTTATGATATTACGCTCAGTTTGATACCTAGCCATCTCCTTCGACCGATTCCACATACGAACATATAGCGCCGTGGGCGCTCTCTCCCTCGGCACCTCTGTACTTTTCTGGTGGACCTTTAAGGACCTTGATGCAGCTGGGGACGAACTCAATAACCTACCAGCTGGCTCCCTGGGGACTTGGAACAACTTTCCTGCCAGCCCAATCCGACTTGAAAATGGACGCCTGGCGTCGGGTACAGTAGTCGAGCAGAAGCTGTAAATGCGAGCTGGCAGTCCGGTAATCTTGATTGGGTCGAGCATCTTGAACTACAGGAACACCAGCTGCCTACATCGGACAGACAGCGAGTTCTGCTCCAAGAATGGCGATCGTACCAATGCTAGCCAAGATTTAGCTATGAATCTCGGCATAGAATGTAATGGAATTGGTCGACTAAGCAGCACCGAAACATGATCCAGCCATTATCTGACAAGACCTCATCGAAGTGTCATCCCTCTCCTTTCTCCTTTCTCATTTATCGCTCAGACTTCTGTTCTACAAAACTTTTATAGAGATAAACTACGAGTGCACTACTTTTTTCTCCGTGCCTACTATCAAATGTGTTCTCATATTGTTCACTCTCAAGTTCAGCCGGGCATCTGGTTGATATTATATAGAGACTCAAAATAAAATTGACTGCAGGGTTCCAAGTTTTCTTCCTTATTGTTGACACGCCAAAGACAAAGAGAGAAGAGACGTTGGAAATATAATTGAAAATCTTGACGGTGAAGCCGTTGAGTCCGATGTCTGCCGCGTGTGAGTTAACTACCCGGTACATATTCTCCTGAGGTCCTTTCATACGACAACTTTGATAGAGAGGTGGTTTATTCCTCACTCAGGCTCATCATAAGCGCGCTCGCCATCCGTAAAATTTTGGATCGTCTCTTCGCCATGGAAACACGACTGTTCACCACACCGTCTGTCTTCACACTACTGGCCGAGTACGGAAAACACGCGCAAGTCATTCATCACGCATGCGCTCGTCTGCAAGGTGTATCATTTTCTTTTGTTGCTCATCATTTCAGTAGTTTTATTATTCCAGACTATGACTCGGTTTTTCTATGCCTACACACTATATTTTTGGTAGTGGAATCGATCCCCCCCACTCACTAGTCGTCGTTGTCGCCCAGTTCGTCCCCGTTCCAGTCGTCGTCAATTCCAGCTCACGAGAAACATCCTGTTCACGCTCACGCACGCCCAGCCCCAGCTCACGAGAAGCAACCCACGTTCACGCTCAGATTTCACAAAGCACCAGTCCTACACTCAATCTCAACTTTACCCACCGTTCATGGATTTCGTTCAGTGCCTATCTCAGATACTCGCTGGGATACTCGCACCGCCCTTCCCACACACACACCTCGAGAATTAGTAATTTGATTCTTAGACCACCAAGTTACTCTACACTACTAGTACTACCCCTCGGAGGCTGGGGGCACGGTGCCAATCTTCGAAAGTCGAGACGCATCACAACTCTCTTACCTTTAGTATTATTACCCCCACCTGCTCGTTCGCACCTGGGGGGGGGGGGGTGCGTTCATAAATTTATCCGTTACATTTAGCTCACTATTCTTTCTTAGAATCACGATTGCTTGCGGGAGGGACATGGTATAGTATTATAGGACTTCTGTGTTTGCCTAAGGTTTATCAGCCCGCATCCTAATCGGTCTTAAGTACGCCCTGGAGGCTTCCAAGTCGTCGAACCTTCATCATATTGGTAGGCGATGCGAATATCGTTAGTGCAGATGTCTGTAGACAAGAGTCGCTAGTAGAATGAGAGGAAAAATCGTGAATAGACAAACATCGTGCTTGAGGACTAGCATACGAAGAGCCGAAATACGACAGTGCAACAGCGGCCACTGATAATTGAACTGCCACTTGGCAGTGATGTGATAGGTCGTTCTCCTTTCAAAATTCCCCACTAACGATCTCAAGTACTGGAAGTTGGGCATGTATATCTCATTGTATACGTTACGCATCCCCTATCAAATTTCGCCACCACCTTCGCTCAGGTGACCTGCCCCAAAACGGCGCTCATCTGGCGCAAAAATGTGTATGTACATTTTATTCAAATGAGGATAAGGATGAATGAGGCTTTGGACGAGTTGAGGCAAAGGAAGATGGGGAAGAGTATGATGAGTATGAATACGCCGATTGCAAGGATCATGGACTGGACGAAGCTCGTGGGGATCCTCTGCTGATCGTCATTCGCCGATCACTATAGATGGCGACAGAACTTTTTCTGACGTTTGAGCTTATATATACCAATCCTAATTTCAGGCCATCGACAGTCGGTTGCGCAGTTGTAGGCACGTGAATAAGTATATACAGGCGTTGAATTGACATCCCTCAAACCTCCGCTCATGAGCGCCTAACATAACACGCAAATGAAATGACAAACTCACGCGGTCCGGACTGACGTGCCCAGCCGTTCTTGCTCCATTTGTGTTCAGGGGTACCCTCACGGACACGGTGAGCCGAGCCCGTGGGTTAAAATTAGACATTATCGGCTTCTGGATTCGGCTTCGTAAAGGGTTCTTCATGCATGCATGGTCTGTCGTTCCACCTGACCTGCTTGATATCGACGTGGAGAAACGTCTGCTGTCAGTGGTCAGTGCAGTCGCTCGTTGTTAACCTTTTCGCGATTGCTTACTGTGTCCTCTTTTTATAGCTCTGTGCCAGCGAACCGACCCCTGTGTCCAACTTACAGGACAGCTGGCCAGCTCATCGTTAACATTCATCGCTCCTTTTTCGTGCGCGCGTTCGTGCACCGTCCTACCTTCGTTTGCTTCCCTTCCTTCCGTGGCCTTCCTCTCTTGGAGTCCGAGACCGACCTTTGTCCCGCCCTCCATTCCAGCACTCCAGCAACCAACGTCACAGCTGGTATAGCCAATTATCGATTTACGTGGTCTGGCTCAGGCACAACCCACTCAGGCTGCCCAAACCCAAACTCAAGCTTCAAGATCTTCGTCAGCTCCCCACATCTATCAGCTGTCCCCTTGTGATCCAAGGCCTGGAGGCGCCAGCGGATCTTCCTCGGTATTTCCTCTCCCTCTGCGTCGATATCGACATCCGTAGACCCTCTTCCTCCCTCCTCGCTGCGTGCTATATCCCATCCTCACCACATACGGCACACGGCGTTCAGCTGTTAGAGCAGCTACATTATCTCGTCAACCACTGGCACCGGCATGTCCACATCCCGTCGACGCTCGAGCACGAGCACGAGTAAAAGCGGACCTCATTATGTGACACATTCGGCTTTACACTCACATTCCGCGTCCCAGTCCCAGTCCGCATCCGTCTCTACTGTCCCTGTCTTTACCATCCCTGCCGACCCACCCCCGTCGTCTCCTTCATCTCCTCAATACGTCGACGCCCATAGACGCACGCTTCCCTCGGGAAATTCGACACCGGCGACACCTCTTACGGGTGTAGGCGAGGACACGCGGTTGTTGAGTTCACCACCGAGTACGCCTGCTACGCATAGAAACACGAGTCAAACTCAAAGCAGACAACCTGCTAGTGGTTCAAGAACAACGCCACGCAAGTTGTCGAAAGCTCGTATTCCATCCTCATCCTCATCAACACCGTCATCGACATTTGGAAATGGATTGTCAGCAGCAGGCGGACTTGGGGACACGCATACACCGGGACACGGACTCGAAAGAACACGTCCAATACCCACAGGCCTCACACCACCTCCAACGCTCCGTGGCTCAGGCAGCATGATCCTCTACAGGCTCGCTACGCCTGAAGATCGGTTAGCCCTAGCTGCTGCTGATCGAGCTCGTGCTACAAGTGTTGCATCTGCTTCTGGATCGTCGAATGGGCATCTGACACCTCCACGCCCGTTTAATCGCGACTCGGTCGGGTCGTCCTCGGGGTCGAGTATGTTATCGTTTGGCGACCATCCTGGTCTTGGGTCACCGCTGTTAGGTCCAGGTTCCCCATCACCCTCGCCGGGCACACCCATAGGCTCCATCCGCTCCCTATCCATCTCCCTCCGGGGTTCAGGTCAAGGACTGTTCATACCCTACGCCTACGACCCCTTCGCCGACGACGGGCCACACGCTCTGAGGGCTACCGAAAAATTCACTCCCGGACTCCCCAACGCCAACGATAAAGAACTCGACGACTCGGATATAGATACAGACATGGACCCCGAAGACCTCCTACACACCCCGCACCGCACCCCCGCCTCGCGCGCCTACTTTGCCGCCCGCTCGCGGGCACATCATACATGGTTCGGGCCTTATTGGCGCGGGCTGTTGAATATCGGGGTGTTAGTTTTTTTAGTGGGCGGTTTGGTGTGTCTGTTTGCGGTTTATCCTGTTGTGAGCTGGTGGATGAGGGGGGGGAGGTTTGGGGGGGTTGGGTTTGGGAATGGGGATGGGGATGGGGGAGGTACGTTTCTTATCCCTTTCTTTTGGTTTGGTTTGGTTTTTAACTATATAATAGATGATAATGACGGAGGCACCGAAGGAGGATACCCTAAACCACCGCCCCTCCCGATACCGAGTATGATAGATATCTACACGCCTGCTGAGGCCAAGACGCGCAAGGGGTTCGATGGCCAGGCGTATGAGCTGGTGTTTTCGGACGAGTTTGAGGTTGACGGGAGGAGCTTTTATAAAGGTGCGTTTGGTTCATTTTAAGGGTGTTTTGCACGTTTTGGACTTTGAGTTTGTTGGGGTGTTTGGGTTTTTTGCTTGTTTGGGTTTTCGTTCTACCTTCTCGTGTTTATCTAGGGTGGTCGGTGTTCTTTGGTCTTTGGTCTTCGAGTTTTCGGCGATGGAGAGTGTTGTTTGCGAATCTTGGCGTATATTGTTTACTTTCAGAGTGGGCTGCATGGGTCGTCGTTGCCTTCTTCCCCTTTCGACCCATTTTACCCATTTCTCATTGGGCGTCTATTCTATCTTATCTTATCTTCTACCCTCCCTCATGCAGGGTTCTAACCGTTTAACCTTTCCTGATTTTACGGTATTATAACCCCGCTCCGCACTTTGTCTTCATTCATTCAATTCTTCAGGTCTACTCCGTTTAGGATGTAGGGTCGACAAAGGCATGCGGCGTGGCCTTGGAGGCGTGGGCTTGGTTGGACGCGTGTTCGTGGGCCTTTGGGGTCGTGGGGTTTATAGCTGTGCAGCATCTTTCTTTCTTTCTTTCTTCCCGCTCGATATCCTTCCCTGCGGGTTCACCTTTGACTCGATGTTGAACGACTAACATTCTACTTGCATCGTGGACGACTGATGGGGTTTGATGATACCCCGATTTCGGTTGACATAGTCGTTCTGCTATACACATCAGCCCAAAGGATATCCGCAAGGAGGTTGCGTTATCAGCGAATCTGCCTTGCTTGCCTTCTGTTGTCCTTGAGGGGCGTTTGGGACGTTGTTTTGCGTATTTTCATCTTTGATCTGACTTGGCTTTTTGTTCAAATGTCTTCATATTCGTTTCAGTCGTTTCATTGTCGTTTTTCATCTCGCGATGCGATGCGTTTGTGTTCGATGTACCTCAGATGATGTTCAGGCGATGCCCGATGTCCGATGGTTGATGTTCTGGGCTATGTGTGGATGAGGCGAGACTTGTTGGGTGCATTATGTTGTCCCGAGTTCTGGAGGGGTGTCGATAGGACGCTTATTCATTCCTTTTTTGGTCTTTCCATCCTTCTCTTCTCATCTTCAGCATCTAACCTAGCTCTCTCCGACAGGCGATGATCCCTTCTGGGAAGCTGTTGATCTATGGTACGGCGCTACGGGCGACGTCGAGTGGTACGACCCTCAACAGATCACAACCCGCGATGGGGCATTGGTGATTACGATGGATAGCTCAGCTACGAAGAAGGCGGGTGTCACTCCTGGTAAGTCGTATTTGCCTCCCGCCTTTTCTGCGTCATTTCTTTTCGCGACCTTTCTTCAAATTGACACAGCTAACCATTACCCTTCCTTATGTAGGTTCAACAGCTCCATTCACCGCCGACACCAACCATGGGCTGGACTATCGTAGCGGGATGGTGCAGACGTGGAACAAATTCTGTTTTACAACGGGTTATATAGAGGTGGCGGTTACATTTCCAGGGCCTAATGAGAATACAAGGGGATATGTGAGTTTACTTTCTTCTTGGTTTAGGGAAGGACACGGGGGTTTTGAAGTCGCGAAGATGGGGTTGCTGTCGGTTGAATTCCTGGAGGCTGATGTTGACTGGAAAGGTTTCGATTCTATTTGTAGGCGACGCCACTTACACGACGCCAGCTTCATTTCTCACTCGTTTTCGTTCTCGGTCCTTTTGACTTTGTTCTGCCAACATTCTAACGAGATTCTTCTTTTTCTAGTGGCCTGGTGCATGGACGATGGGTAACCTGGCGAGACCTGGCTATTCAGCTACGACCGATGGGATGTGGCCTTATACGTATGTTTATGCTCTCCTCTATCTTTTAGCACGTCATCTGATAATTCTGGTTTTGCTTGCAGATACGACTCATGTGACGTTGGTACCTTCCCTAACCAGACGAATCCAGATCATCTGGGTCCAGCTGCAGCGCTTCATTCAAATGCAAGTCGAGCAAAGTATAATAACGAGCTGAGTTGGTTGAGCGGGCAAAGGTTATCGTGAGTTTATCGAGCAGTCCTTCGAAAGAGTGAGTACTAACACGCTATTATACTTCCAGTGCCTGCTCATGTCCAGGTTCTGACCACCCAGGCCCTTCCCCCAGCGTCGGCCGCGGCGCCCCCGAAATCGACATTTTCGAAGCCGCAAAAGACAAAGACTTCACAAACGGCCACGTCGTATCCCAATCCGCCCAATTCGCACCCTTCACCCACGACTACACCTACCTCAACGACTCTGGCCAATGGACAAACTTTGACCCCAGCCGTACACGCGGCAACACCTACCGCGGGTCGGCTGTCCAACAAAGCATCTCGGGGCTAACACGCACCCCAAGCGACATGTTCCAGGGTAACCCTGGAGGCCCGAATTACAAGACGTTTGGGTTTGAGTATTGGAGTGATCCGAATGATAGGAATGCGGGGTATGTGG
>Ga0247741_1000448_pt1 | contig 23761 bp, 20 predicted proteins | sample UWRJL213509R2_FD_180945 | JGI IMG/M metagenome (GOLD analysis project Ga0247741, IMG submission 180945) | Plant litter microbial communities from Arlington Agricultural Research Station in Wisconsin, United States - UWRJ-L213-509R-2 | ecosystem: Environmental > Terrestrial > Plant litter >... | reverse complement strand
ACGGTCAGCTTGCGCGCGATGTCTTTCGCGGGGTCGTTCCACGGTCGCGTGATGCCGCAGTCATTCCAAAGCTGGATGACGGATGCCTCGTCGGCGGGCGAAAACGGACGCAGCTGCATCCGTCAATCCTGCCAGCCGTCGACCGCCGGCTCAGCGGCGAGCGAGGGACTGCGCGCTTCTGCGGTCTTGTTCGACGAGGCGGTCACGGTGCGAGACGAGCAGCCGCAGAGTTATGGCGATGCACGCGCCGATCAGAAAGCCCGTCGTGTTGGACACGATATCGCGCACCTCGGGGTATCGCTCGGGCAAGAAAGCCGCTTGGAAGAACTCTATGAATGCAGAAAACGCCGTGCCCATCAACAGCAGCGTCCACCACGCTTTGCGCGATATCAGCAGCGCCGCGAAGATACCGAGAGGCACGAACATCAGAATGTTTCCGATGAATTCGATGACGAGAAAATCTACCCAGGTGATACCGCGAGCGTTCATCGATGCGATAAATCGATAGGTGATCCGAGAGATCAAGCTCGCGCCCGGAGCCTGAGGCGTAAGCGTGATGACCAGGACGATCGCGGAGTAGACCGCGAGCATCGCCGCGACGAGGCGGCGGCGGAATCGGGAGGCCATCACGCAGCCATTGAACCACACGAGCTCCGCTCGTTTCTGGGCGTCCCTCGGTGGTTCGGCGCCAATTCGTGTCCGCGGCGCGGCTAGAGTAGCGACGACGCGGCCAATGGCCGCCCAGCACGCGGTCGGGCAAAGCCTCTGCGCACCGCGATTGCCGAGCAACATTTTGTCCTCTAGACGGGTCACCGGCTGCGAGGCGTGCGCACGAAAGGCGGACTATGAAGATTCTCGTCTTCGGCGGCAACGGACGGCTCGGACAGGATCTGCAGCGGGTCACCCGGCAACACCCCGATCTCGAAGTGACTTACACCCGCAGCCCCTCCCGCAGCGAGTCTTCGCTGGTCGTCGTCGACGTCACGAGCTATGAGCAAGTGCGCGAAGCGGTGATGCGCTACGACCCCGACGTCGTGCTCCACCTCGCCTCGATCACCGGCGCGGCCGCAGACGTCGACCCCGCGCTGGCGACAGCCGTCAACACCACGTCGATGCAGCACATCGTCGACGCAGCATCCGACACCGGCCTCAAGCGCGTCGTTTTCGTGTCGTCGTCGGGAGTCTATGGGGATCACTACTCGACGCCCATCGACGAGCGCGGCACGCTAGCACCCGCGTCGCATTACGCCCGTACCAAGGTCGCGGCGGAGCAAATTTTGACCGATGCGATCAGCAGCGGCGCCCTAGCGCAGGGCGTCATTTTGCGGGTGTTCAATATCTACGGAGATCGTTTCGACGGCTCGCTGGTCACCCGTCTGCTCGCGTCGACACCCGAGAGCCCGGTGTCACTTCGCGGCCCCGACAATTTTGTGCGTGACTACATCCACGTCGACGACGTCATGCCTGCCCTCATCACAAGCTTGTCAAGCGAACTGCCGCAGCCGGCGATGACCTACAACATCGGCTCGGGAATCGCGGTGAGCAATGAGCAACTCGTTGCAAAGCTGTCGCTGTCGCATCAGGTCTACACCACGGTCGCGGCGGGAGAACCCAGCTACAGCTGCGCAGACATCACGCTGGCTCGCAGGGACTTGGGGCTTCGCCCCACTCTTGACCTCTGACCCGAATCAAGAGCCGATCGCGTTGCGAAAGGTCGGGGCCCACGCCTGGAAGCTGTAATGCTCGTGGATGGCGCTGAGAGCCTTGGCACCGAGCGCTGCTCGCGCTTGTGTCGACGCGTCGATGAGTGACTCAATGGCTTCGAACCATTCGTCGTCGGTGGTCGCGGGCACCCCGCCGGTTCGTTCCAGTGCGAGAGCGTTCGCACCGACTGGACTCGCGACCGACGGGAGGCCGGCCGCCCCGTACTGAAGCAGCTTGTAGGCGCACTTGCCCCTGGCAAAATCATTGTCGGGCAGAGGCATTATTCCGACGTCGGCGCGTGCGAGCTCAGAGCCAAAGGAATCGGCGCTCCAGCTGACCCGGTCGACCATGGGGTCGAGCACACCGAGCGACTGGTTGCCCGCACTGATCACGGTTAGCCGCAGGCCGCGTTCGCGATGCAGCCGTAGCAGCGGACCGGCGATGATCGAGAGGTACGGCTCTGTCGACGGCGAGCCGATCCACATCACGCGGGGTGTCTCGCCGACCTCGAAGTCCGCCTTCTTCTCGTACGCATCAGGGTCGACGCAACTCGGAATTGTGACGACCGCCGAGGAGTATCGGGCGGCGGCTTCGGCGAGATACGCGTTGCCGGCGATCACCACATCGGCGGCAGAAACCGACCGCTCCCACACTCGCCGCTTCGACCAGATACGTCGCACGCCGCCGGTCGGGTAGGCGAATAGGGCGTCGTCGAAGTCGTACACCCCGAGCGCGGCAGCGTCGAGCAATCGCGCCTCGATGCCGCCGTTGCTGAACGGCGACGCTTCGCGTCCGAGCAGCACTCGACCGAGGTCGTTCCGCGAGGCCAGCCGACGGAGGTCACGCTCGGCGAGCGCAACCCCGGGGAGGTCTTCGACGATCGAGCTCAATGAGTTGTCGGACTTGCCCAAGTAGTCGCTCTGCTCGAATGGAATGTCAAGAACCTTGAGCCAGTCGAACAGCCGCACTCGGGCGCTGCTTCCGCCGGATCCGTAGGATGATATGACGGTGATTTCGCTGGTGCCGGTTATGGCTGAGACGTTCGTCATCGGGTCTTCGCCCTTCGCTTCTCTAGCGTTGTCGCGAGAAAACGTTCGTGCGCAGACCAGACGATCGACTGATCAAACTGTGAGCGCACTCGATCTCGTCCGGCGGCCGAGAGACGGTCGAGCAAGCACGGCTCCGTAGCCGCGCGCACGATCGCGGCTGCGAGCGCTTCCGCGTCGTCGACCGGAAAGATGATGCCCGTCTCGTCGTCTACAACCGAGTCGCGAGCGCCGGTTGCGTCAGTGGTTATTGTCGGCACTCCGAGCGCCGCGGCTTCCAAGACGACATTCGGAAAGCCTTCGCGAAGCGTCGGCAGACAGTGGACGTTCATGGCGAGAAAGTAGGGTCGCGGGTCGGTCACGGCGAGCACGCGGTGAAGGCGCAGCGTGGTGCCGACGCGCTCGATTTGCTCTTCGATTTCATCGGACTCCGACGAGCCGACGATTAGCAATTGAGTGGGTACGCCGCGATCTATGGCGATGCGCGCCGCTTCCAGCAAGACCGGAATTCCTTTGTCGCGATTAACCCGACCGACGAAGCCCACGGTGAACGCGCCGTTGCCATCGATCAGAAACTGGGCCGTCTCAGAATCGACGGCAGGCATCGAGGCCTCCGCGCTGTATCTGGCGAGGTCGATTCCGGTCGCGCTTCCTTCACCGAGCACCAATATGTTGCGCGCAATACCTTCGTTCGAAGCGGCCTCTGCGAGGCTCCTACTGTTGGCAATGATGTGGCTCGCCCCGCGGGCAGTCACCTTTTCGAGCGTTCTGTATACGGCGCGCCGGATACCCGTTTCTGTTTCGAGCCTCAGGCCCCACATCTGGTAAACACGCACGTGCACGCCGGCAAGGCGAGCGGCCACCATGCCGAGAAGGCTGGCCTTCGGCGTAGCACTCACGACCGCGGCGGGGCGGGTTCTCACAAAGAGCCAGACCATCCGCGCCAAGGAAACGACATCATGAAGCGGAGCTGGATCGCGTCGCATCGGAATCGCGACCGCCCGAACCCCTTCGCTCTCAGCTATCCGTTCCAAGTCGCCGTTGGAGTGCCCGATGAGCGTGACGTCCCACCCCTTGGATGTCAAGAACCCCAGATAGCCACGGTAGAAAGCAGCCGCTGACATGTCGGATGTGACGAGAAGATAGACCTTCTTGCTGTTTACGATGGCGCGTTCCCCCTGATCTGCTCCGCCGACGAATCCTCTCGCGAATGCGCAGTTCGGGTTCTCCACCTGCGCAATGTCAACGCGAATACCGCTACGTAGAAGAAGATAACGATGTTTCCCCACTGGATGACGGATAGGAACGTCGACAGGAAAACTCCAGAGAGAAGCAGGGCCTGCATCCAATAGATGCGTGCTGATCTGTATCGTTCCGCGTGCAGAAACGAGAGCAGCGCCCCGGTCAGCAACATGGCCAGCCCCACGCCGACCACCCGGAAGTCGCGGTAAATGGGGCCGTTCCAGGTATAGACGTTAATGGCAATGCCCATGTCGATGAATGGCTCGATCGGATTCCACTGATCGAGCCCTGGCACCACCCGCAAGACCGGGCCGAACGTCGAACTGCCCAACAGCAGTGGGTTGAATTCGCCGGCCGCAGGTCGATCGCTGACAACCGGCCGGGATGTGTCGTTCGAGTCAACCAACTGCAGGAATGCCGGGATCCCGCCCGTGAAGTAGGTGAAGACAGACGTCAGGCCGGAGGACTCGAGCAGGGGCGAAACGTTACCCGAGCGAAGCGCCTGTGATCCGTTCTTGTCGAGAGCAACCGCGAGCGCTTGGAACGCCCCGAACATGAGCAGCACAGCGACGACGCCGATAGCCACCAGCTTCACCGGGGACAACAACCTGCTTTTGGTCATTGTGGTGCCGCCACCCACAGGCGCTTCAGCTGCACTGCGTGAAGCGAAGTGCTTCGTCGCCAGGAGGGATAGCCAAACCAGTACCGAGAGAAACAGATTGGTGCGTTGAAGCAGCGCCAGCATCGTTCCCAGGACCAAGAGCGCCCCGGCTATCCGCACCGCAACAGGCAGCGGGTTGCGCATGCCCTCCCGAAACGCGAGGACGGCGAAGAGTATCGGCCCGAGGTAGAAGAGTGCGCGAATAGCGACAGGGGTCGCTTCGAGGTTGGAGACTCCATCAATGTTTCGAAGCGCCGATAAGTCCAGCAACAATGAAATGTCGCCCACACGCCTCCACTGCACAAAAAAGTACGCCGGAAAAGCTGCGATGTAGAGCGCCATTAGGACGGCAAATGTCCTTCGATCCATGATGGCGAGCGAGGGCTTGGACTGATGAAAATTGGAGGGGTCGGTTAGAGCGGAGCGAGGCTTGAACCGGAACAGCTGGCCAAGGACCACACCTACGTTGAATGTCACGAGCGCTGTCGTCAGCACCGCCCAGGCGCTCGGCGACGCCTCGTCGTATCTGATCAGATCGGTCGCCACGAGAAGTAAAGCAACCGCCCAAATCCCGTTGTGAAGCACGACGATGAGGGCTGCCTTCGGATTGCTTCGCCACGCCCAGTAAGTGAGCGCGACAAGCAAAATGGAGAGGGCGACCCCCATTACGCTATTGCTCAGCACGCGGCATTCCCCCCTTTGCCCTCAGTGTGGATCGGCGGAGTGACGTGAACGCGATCACGCCCGCTGCAAATCCCAAGAAACCACCCGCGACGATGTCGTGCGAAGGTTTTGGAGTTGTGGGCGATGACGGCGGGGTCGACGGAAGCCTCAGCTGCACCCTGTAGTCGGGACCTTCGTCTGTTTGCGAGGGTACCGGCAACTGCTCAATCGCTCCGACGAAGCCCCGAGCTATTTTGGCGGCATTTTCCGGCGACGTATCAGTGACCGTTACCCGCACTGCGAGATTGGCGAACAGGGGTCTCACGATCACCATTGAGCGCAAGTCGTCTTCCGTCTCATCCAAGTTGAGGTCCGCGATGACCGTCTCGAAGGTTGTCGTGGAATTCGCTAACGCGGAAATGGCGTCAATCCGAGGGTAAATGCCGGCCTCCGCATTCGTTGAGATGCGATCCACATCCGCGAAAGCGGTCGCTTCGTACACGGGGGGCGCGGTCGCGACGTATACGAGGGCGACAAGCAACCCGAGGACCGTTCCAGACACACCAAAAAGAAAAAGAAGGAGTCTGCGTCGCTGCAGTTTCGAGTGGTTCGCTTGCTCCGGCACGTGGCGATCGTCCTTGAAGATTTGTGTAGCGATAGAGACACCTCGTCCGTGGATCGTTCCGCAGCGGGCGGCCGGTGGCAACGAACTGCGACCTGCTTGCATCGCATTCCGATGGAATCCGTCCGCTCGTCTCATCGATGCTACCGCCCTTGCACTCGATCATTCTTCAGAGACGCGCTCAACCGTTCTGTTACTCTTTCGAAAGCCGCGATCGAGGCCCCGGAGGAGCGTAAGTGAGACGAATTGCCCGGGGCGCCGGAGCTCTAAGCGGCGCTGTGTATAGCGCCCTGGTTCCGATCACGGCACTTATTTTGCTGTCGCCGTCGCAGTACGGAATCTTCTCCGTTCCTTATCTCATCTTCTCGTTCGGACTGTCACTGCAGTTGTCGACCGTCACCGAGGCGTGGACTCGGCGTCGAGTTGGCGATTTGGCCGAGTCGACGTGGCGTGAATTCTGGACCACCCTCGTTGTTCTGTCGGCTGTTGTCGGCGGGGGCGCTGCCGCGGTGTTGGCGGTGGTTCTAGGACCCGAGTCGCCATGGTGGCTCGCAGGCACCGCTGTCACCGTCGCTCTTGCCCGGAACGGCGCGCGCTATTTCGACGTCGCAAAATCGCGAGGCACCGTCATCACCATCGCAGACATATCAGGCATCGTCGCTTTTGCGGCAGTACTGCTGCTGCTGCTCCCTGCCGCAGGGCCTTTCGTGGCGGTTCTTGGCGGCTGGTTGGCGTCGAGCCTCACCAGTATCGTGTGGACCGGCGTCCGGCTCGCGCAATTCGGCGGCGGACCGCGTTCGTGGGTCCGAATGCACGGGCGCCACATCCGTCCGCTCTTAGCCGACTCGCTCCTGCTGGACGCCGGCTCGATAGGCACACCGTTTCTTCTTGCGCCATTTCTGGGGGCTACCAAGTTCGGCATCTACCGCGGAATTTCGAATGTCGCCTTACCGGTTCGGCTTATCCTCGAGCCGCTGCGTCCGAGCATTGGCGGGCAGCGCATTGGAGCCGTTTTCGCGCCTCGAAACATCGTCTTCGTGTTCGGCTTAGCCGCATTCTTGGCCGCCGGGTGCTACCTCGCGCTCGAGTTCGTCGTGCCCCTACTTCGTCTCCAAACAAGCACTCTCGGGGCCCTGACAGCTTTCTCCATCCCCGCCTCGGTGTTCGTGGTGGCGAACTTTGTTGGCCACTACTACTACATCGTGTGCCGGTCACGCGGAACCCAGACGCAGATCATCCTCGGTCGCGTCGCGCAGACCGCGGGAGCCATTGTCATTCCGGTGCTCGGGTTTTTGGCGCTCGACCTCGACGGCGCGATCTGGGGTTTCGTCGCGGCCAGCGCGATATCTGCCGCGTTCTGGGCGTTGATTGCCCTGCGAGCCACCCGCAGCCACGCAGGCCAACCAACTCCCCCAGCTACCGAGCCGGTATCCCTTTGACGGTCCGGTGCGCATCGACATTCCTGACCACGCAGGCGCTCGCTCCGACCACCGAGCCAGATCCGACAACGAGACCCTGAAGGATCACGGCGCCGGCACCAACGAGACTGCTGCGTTCGACGACAACGTTGCCGGATATGATCGCCCCCGGATTGAGGGACACGAAGTCGGATAGATGCGAATCGTGCCCGATAGTCGCGTTCGGGTTCACATGCACGTGAGCTGCGAGTGCCACATTCGTCGATATCTGCGCGCCTGCGCAGACAATGGTTCCGGCGCCGAGACTTGACAGCGAACCGATGGTCGCGCGGGGATGAACGGCAATGGCGGCGACTAATCCTGCGTCGTCGAAGACTTTCGCGATTCGCTCCCTCGCGACCGGGTTGCCAATCCCGACCAGATAAGAAGCATCGTCGCCCGTCGCGAGCCAGTCGGCCTCCGTGCCGAGCCAAGCCACCCCCATGCGCTGAAGCGCATTGAGGTTCGATGGTGACGGGCTCGAGTCAATCACGCCGATAACGTCGAACACCGGCTCGTGCGACGCTCTGTTTATCGCATCAACCACGTCGAGCGTTTCACGCCCGAAACCCCCGGCTCCGACGACCACCAGTCGGGTAGTCACGGGCTAGAGCCGGCCGCTGGGTCAGTGCCTAAGAATTCGTGCATCGTGGCGTGTTCGTTCGCGGTTATGCCGTCGCGCTTGAGTACCGCCGCCACAGTAAGGAACAGAATCTTCGCGTCTAATAGGAACGATCGGCGTTCGACGTACTCTACGTCGAGAGCAAACTTGCTCTCCCAAGAGATTGCGTTTCGTCCGCGCACTTGCGCTAGGCCAGTTACGCCTGGACGAACTTCGTGGCGGCGCGCCTGCTGCGGCGTGTAACGATCGAGGTAGCGCGAAAGAAGCGGTCGCGGGCCAACGAGGCTCATGTCGCCGCGGATCACGTTCAAAAGTGTCGGCAGCTCGTCGAGGCTGGTGGAGCGCAAGAACCGACCGAATTTTGTCAGGCGTTCTTCGTCAGTCACCAACGCTTTAGCCGTATCCGCGTCCTTCATGGTTCGAAACTTGACGAGCGTGAACAGCTTTGAGTCGCGGCCCGGTCGATCTTGACGGAACAAGACCGGCCGGCCGAGTGCAGCCGCAACGGCAACGGCAACGATGCCCTGCACCGGCAGCGACACGACGAACACGATGCCGGCACCGACAATGTCCAAGCTCCGCTTGAGCACGTCATACGGCAACGCCCGACGACCGTCGCCGGTCACGACGCCCTCCGCAGAAACGTCTCGATCGCCGCCGTAACTCGATCGATCTGGGGAGCACCCAGGACTGAACCACTCGGCAACGTGATGCCATTTTCGAAGAGGTACTCGGAATTGCCGTTGACGGTGGCGCCAGCTCCCGCGAAGACCGGCTGTAAATGCATGGGTTTCCAGAGCGGTCGACTCTCAATGTTTTGTGCACCTAGGGCGGCGCCCAGTTCGGAGGCGTGCCATCCGCTAGCGCTCTGGTCTACGACGATCGAAGTGAGCCAGAAGTTGTCTTCCGCGTCGTCGTCGCCTCCGAAAATCTCGACACCTTCGACGTCGGCAAAGACCCGGCGGTACAAGTCACGAAGGTCGCGACGCCGCGAGATCATCCCGTCGAGTCGGGTCAGCTGCGCGCGTCCGAGCGCGGCGAGCAGATTGCTCATCCGATAGTTGTATCCGACCTCGGTGTGTTCGTAGTGCACTGACGGCTGCCGGGCCTGCGTCGCCAGGTAGCGAGTACGTTGAGCGAGTTCGCTGTTGTCGGTAAGCAGCATTCCGCCGCCCGACGTTGTCATGATTTTATTGCCGTTGAAGGAGATGATCGAGGCGTCGCCGAACGACCCGGCTGCCTTCCCCCGGTGCGCGGCACCGAACGACTCGGCAGCGTCTGCGAGTACCGGCAGCCCGAATTCCTCAGCAATCGCCAAAATCTTTGTGTAGTCAACAGTTTTGCCCAGCAGGTCGACAGGAACGATCGCTTTAATCGTGGCCCCAGAAGCCCGCAAATCATTGATCGCTCGACGTAGCAATTCCGGGTCCATATTCCCAGTCGAGAGCTCGCTATCTACAAAATATGGCGCAGCTCCGGTATAAACGATCGCGTTAGCAGTAGCCGCGAAGGTCATCGTCGACGTGATTACGGTGTCACCCCGACCGACACCGAGTCCTAACAGACCCAGGTGCAGAGCGGCGGTTCCCGAACTCAATGCAATTCCGAACTCCACCCCAACGCGAGCGGCAACATCTTCTTCAAAACCATCAACATCAGGGCCCAGAGGCGCAATCCAGCCGGAGCGCATCGCTGCGACCACATACTCCCGCTCCAAGTCGCCAACGTCGGGCGATGACATGAAGATCCGCTCGCTCATTACTCACCTATCTCTAACGCTGATTCCGCGTCTTGATTTCCGCGCACGAGCGCGGCCGAATGGTACGTGTCACGACTAATTACCGTCCGCTTCGGCGCCGCAATGAGCATGATCGACGATCTGACATTGCAACCTCGAATACTGCACTCAGCGATAGCTCGCGATGAACTACTAGCCTCAATACTGTGCCATTGATAACTATTCAAGAAATCGAATTTTCGGCCACGCCGTCGGGAGCTGTCGCGTTAGAAAATGGTTTACGCCGCTCCGATCGACTTAGCGGTGATTCAATTGAAGCCGAGAGCGGGCGCGGTTCGCTCCCGCCAAACGATCCTTGGACAAGTAGGAGATTTGCAGCCATGAGGGGCAGATAGACAGCCCACATGTGGCCCGGCGCTTGCAGGTACGGGTTCGACGCGTTCGCACTGAGCATCGCAAGTCCACCGGCTGCGACGACAAACAAGACTGGCACTGAGTCGGGAGAGGTCCGAACGGCTTTGAGAAACACGTAAAGTCCGGCCCCGACGGCCACGAGCAAGATCAACGCGCCTAAGATTCCGAATTGGAACAGATAAAGGTGATACTGCAGCTCAAAGTCCCATGGACGATCGTCGCTGCGTGCGTAGCCATCAATGGTGGCACCGAGCCCACTTCCAAAGACAGGCGACTGTGCCCAAGCGCTCAAGAGCTCTTCAGCCTGCGCGCTGCGTATCCGGTCGCTTAGGGTTTGACCCTCTCCAGTAAATAGCGAAAGGAGGCGGGAGAACGCCTTTGTAACGTTTGCGTTTCCGGCGAGCAATAGAGCCACGGCGACGGCGACGGCGCCCAGAACGGCAACGATTGGGGCGATGGAGCCAATGAAGGATCGCTGCTCGCGCCTGGAAAGGATGCGCCACACAATCCAAATGAGAACGGGAACTGTAACGGTGACGACAGTCAGCGCCGCGCGGCCTGCAACCATAGTCGCGAACAAAGCTGCTATTCCGGCTGACGCAGACAACGCTCGTCGTGGCAACAGGCGATGACCTGGCAAGATGGCGGCGGTCAACCACATTGGTGCGGCAGCTACCAGCGTCGAAAGTCCCAAGAACTGGATTGCGATCCCGTCAGTAATTGTCGGATCGAAGAAGAAGCCAAGCTGCGTCTGCAACCATTCGGGAAACAATTGGGGGATCGCTCCAACAGAACCAGCGATAAACGTCAGGATAACCAATGAGATCGCAACAGTAGTGATCGCGGCTGTCGCTAACAGCCACCTCAGCTGGCGAGTGTCCCCGGCTAGTACCCAAAACGCGAACACGCTGGGAGCTACCAGCCACACCAATACACCGTTCAGCAATCCGGGGTTGCCGAGACCCACAATCGCGCCATAGATGCCCGCTGCAATTAACGCGGTGAAGAGAATGAGTATCGGGCGCGACGCTTTCGGTCGTCGGACGGCGACCGTCGCTACAGACGTCGCAGCGAGCAAGGCCAAGACGGGTATCAAAACCGAGTTAAACCCAACAGGGCGCACCATCAAGTATGCCAAAGCTGCACAATTTGTCGCACGCGCCAGGTTTCCCCACGGCACGACTAGCTTTCCCAAAGACATGACTCGAGCTTATGCCAGGGGTTGAATGGAGCTGGCGATCCCCCACGGGCTCGCAGTCGCGTGAGCGCGCGGCCGACGGGCCGGCACGCTATTTTAGGGCCGCACATTCGACGGTCTGGAGCGTCACTGCTGTGGGGGAGACTACAGGCGAAATGTCGGTTGTCATCGTCTTGAGCGTCGCGCCCGGCGCGACAAAGTCGAATACCGACGTCGTCGATGCGCCAGGTCCAAGCAACGTGCGGGTTTGTCCCACTGAATACACGCCGTCACTTCCGGGCGCTACTGCTGACTTGCTACCGGATTGACCGCGTACGAATGTCGACCCTTCGGGACCATATATTTTGATTCCGAGCTCGACGTCGCCCTTTTTTATGTAGTCGTGGGGATTGGACACATATCGCGGCAGCTTGCGAGCTACGGCGGGTGTCACTGTGTTCGTCAGGGTCACGGAGACTCGCGTCACACGAGTGTCATTTTCGGCGCATGAAGCTTGTTGAACGGTGACCGCCTGGGTGAGGTAGTAGCTCATCTTCGACGGTGTGTAGTCACGCAGATAGACCCCGACCCCCTCAGTGGAGTCCGTGCTTGCAATCGGCTCTCCTTGGAAGGGAGATCCGGCGAGAAGTGCCTGTTCGGCCGGATTGGCCGTCCACATAAGAACGCGTTTTTGCTCTGCAGCGCCCATGACTGCGTTGAAGAGCACCATTGGGTCGAAGTTTCCGGCAGTTAGTGCGCCAAACGTCGTTGATGAGATCTTTTGGTAGTAGGCGTCTTGGTCGAGCGTGAGCGGGTATTTCACATACACGTCGCTAAGGAGGCTCTGGACCAGATTGTCGCCTGTGAGGATGGTGCCGTCGTCGAGTGTGATGGGACCGGTTGCGCCGACAATGTAGCTGAGCGCTATGGGGTCGAGAGCGACGAGGCCATCAATCGATACGCCAAACTTCTGCATCCACATTTCGTGAGCGATATCGAACGACTGCGAGAAGCTCGGAGTTTCAGTGAGGTTCTGCATCGTCTTGCCGAGGCCGACCCACAACGCCTGCTCATCGGCCGGGACCGGGATGATCGTGTCATCGCGTATTTTAAAATCAACCGGCGACGCCTGCTGAGTCAGTTCGATGCGACCATTCTCCACGTGAATCACCGCGAGACTGCCTACGGTTCCTCCTCGAGGCATGACTTCCGTGTTGTTTTGGAATGCCAAGAGGTAGTTGCGTGGACCGGAGGCTCCAAGCGCATCGGGCAACACGTCGATAATTTTGCTGGCAGAAGCCAGAGTCGGTTGATACTTGGCGAGCAGCGTTTCTAGCTGGGTCTGCGCTCCGCTTACCTGGTCGAGAAGATCGTCAGTGCTCATCGCTCGAATTTTTGCGAGCGAGCTGGTGATGCTTGTACTCGCATCTGCGACTGAGCCTTTCGCCGCTATCAACGGCGCGAGGTCGATTGCACCGTTGACTGGTTTGAAGGCCGAGCCCTGAAGAAGTGGGGCGAGAGCGGCCAACGGCACGATGGCATCGTCGGCAAGGTCGTCTGCGACGCCGGAGAGTTCTCGCACGGCAGCGAGGTTTGGTCCCAGCTTCGGAACACCCTCAACCGCTCGCCAGACCGGATCGTTAGTGTATTTTTTTGCCTTCTCGGTGTGACGGGCCATAGTGTCCGCCGTTGCGGCGGCCCCAGCGGCGTCACCTGCAAGCACCTGCGCTTGTATGTCGGAGGCAAGGGGGATGGCCGCCTCGAGTTCCGACTTAGCTTCAAGAGCGCGGGTGCCGACCCAGGCGGCGATTGCACCAACGAACAAGATGACGACCACGACTACGACGATCAGCCAGAACCACCATTTGCGATAGAACTTCCGGGGACGTCGACGGTGCCTCGTCGCCGATTCGTGGCGGGGCGCAATCGCGTTCGTGTCGATAGACATTTGCACATTCAATCATGAGCGTTATTGGGAAAACGCCTTACGGCGTCTTCGGAACAAGACCGTGTCGTCGACAGCGGCGTCGCGCTGCCATGGGGAAGTGGATAGGAATGCGCTCCGAGGAGCGAAGCGTGTCAGCTCGGGGCGAGCACCGTGCTGGAGTCCGGCACAACTGCCGGATACGACTCATTGCAGCGTTCGATCCAACGATCCTTGTTGAGGTTTTCGGGAGCGATTGCCGAAACCGCCGTGTGGGAGATCTTCGGATGGACGGGACGTTCGTCGGTCTCGTTTGCGCCAACCAGTTCTTCGTGCAGCTTCTCTCCGGGACGGAGCCCGGTGTAGACGATCGCGATGTCCTGGCCGGACATGTCGATCATCCGCTGTGCGACATCGAGAATGCGGACCGGTTCTCCCATGTCGAGAATCAGGACTTCGGCCGGACGCCCGATGCCGCCGGCTTGAACGACCAGTTGGCACGCTTCGGGGATGGTCATAAAGAAGCGGGTCACGTCGGGGTGCGTGATAGTCAGCGGGCCGCCTGCTTCGATAAGTGAAGTGAAGGTTGGAAGCATCGAGCCCCGACTGCCGATGACGTTGCCGAACCTAACGGAGAGATATCGTTGCCCCGACTTCTCGGCTGCCCATGCGGTGAGCTTCTCGGCTACACGCTTGGAATGCCCGAGGACGCTAGTGGGATTAGCTGCCTTGTCGGTGGAAATGTTGACGAAGGTCGTGACCCCGACCGCCTGCGCCGCTGTCAGCACGTTGAGAGTGCCGAGAACGTTGGTCTTCCAAGCTTCTTCGGGGAACTGTTCGAGCATCGGCAGATGCTTGAGAGCGGCAGCATGGAAAACTACTTCGGGCCGTCGGTTTTCAAATATCTCCATCAGCGAATCGGCGTCGCGAATGCTCGCAAGAACCACGTCGGGCGTGTCGAGCAGACCGTGCCCGAAGATCGAGATCTGCGTGCTCTGCAGTCCGGTCTCGTCGTGGTCGAGCATGATCAGCTCGGAGGGCGCGAACTTGTGGATCTGGCGGCAGAGTTCGGAACCAATGGAACCGCCCGCCCCAGTCACGAGCACTCGCTTGCCCTTGAGGTAACCGGCAATCGACTCGACCTCCGTGTCGACGGGGTGGCGGCCGATGAGGTCTTCGATAGAGATGTCACGAAGATCTCGCAGGCGGGACTTGCCTTCCAGGATCTCTTCGAGTGGCGGTAGCACCTTCACCTTGAGTCCGGCCTCAATCGCCCGGTCATTGATGTTGGTGAGGAGATTGGCGTCCGCCTTTGCGATGGCGACAACAAGCACCTTCGCGTCGGTGTGCGCTGCGACCGCTTCAAGGTCTTTGCTAGTGCCGAGCACGCGCACGCCGTCGAACCAGCTGTTCCTGCGAGCCGGGCTATCGTCGATGAGGCCGATCGGCACATACATCGAATTGCGGTCGGAGAGCATGCGCCTGACGATCGTGGATCCGAGGTATCCCGCGCCATAGATGAGAGCCGGCTCAGCCATTTCGTCATGTTCGACGAGGCTCTCGGCGATCAGCCGCTTCACGTAGCGCGCGGCGCCGGTGAGAACGAATGCAATCGGAGCGGCGATCAAGAAAACGCTGCGCGGTATACCAATTTCGGTGCCGAACAGAGCGACGGGTAGACCGACGACGACGCTGGTGATGAGAACCATGTAGAGCAGCGAGCGGACCTCGGCAAAGCTTCCATAAGGGTGACGCCCCCGGTATAGGAACACCGACCATCCTGAGACAAATTGCACGACGATGGTAAGCAAACAGATTATCGCGAGCCAGCGCCAAGAGATCTGTGAACTGTCGAAGTCATAGCGCAGAAATACTGCGAACGTCAGCGCAAAAGCCCAAGCAAACGCGTCGATCACGTACTGTGCGCCGAAGCGGCCTACAGGGCCGCGTGCGCGGAGTCGGTTGAGCTGCGATTGTGCGAATGAAGAGAGAGTCATTCGAACCCCCCTAAGGTGCAAACGTTAATCGATCATGTGCATGCGTTGGAATCGAGAGTGGTGTCGCGAAGTGCTGTTGCGTCAGATTGACCCCCGTCGGCGTTCGCTCCGACACGTAACGTGTGAGAAACAAACACCTTATTCTCACACAGGATGCGCGGCGGATCACTTCGGACTAGCCAAGATGCGAGTATAAGTTGACTTGTTGCATTGGTAGCGTCGGCCCATTGGCGAATCGAAAACTGGGCTCTGCTTCCTCGCGACGCCTACACCGGGCGCCCCCTCGGGAAGCTTATTCGCCCTTGCCCGGGATGGTGTGGGGGCTTAATTAGTTGCGCGCGAGATATTGACCCGCGACTCATAAATCGTGACTGAGGCTCGTCTGGTATGGCAAGAGTTCGCCGTAGTTGCGCAAGTAAAGCGCGAAAAAGATAGTGGCCGCGATTATGACGGCCACACGCTTCAATCGGCGCGATTCCTCTGATACGTCTTGTTGAGCGATCGCGTTTGGAATCAGAACCGCAAGGAAAATCCCGAAGTACATCTCCATGCGTGAGACAACCAAGTACTGGGTGCCGATTACAAGGAATGCGAGACCAATCGCTACGTATCCTGAATGGCGAGCGTCTTCCGTCGGCGCTTCATTACGCGGTGGCGCCGCGGTTAAGCGCAGAGCCAGAAATAACAAGAGCAGCTTTGCGACCAGCACTAGGTAGGCACCTAAGCCGGCGGCGCTCGCCTCAGCGTATTGCCCATAGCGAGGCACGATCGAGTCCACGATCGACTGCACCGGACCTATCTGAAGAACCGCGGCGAGTCCGGCGGCGATAATCAGCGCCAGGATGACCTGAGCCGCCGTTGGTCGCCACTTGCGTGCCACAACGAGAATGGCCGCCGCGAATAGCGCAGTCAAGTGAAACGTTGACGCTACTACTGCTATGCCAATGAACAGCCATGTTTTTCGCCCTATGAATGTGCTCGCCCAGAAGACGAGCGAGACAGCGATCCCCTGACGAATCGCGTTGAATGGCGCGACGTAAAAGGCCAAAGTAATAAATAGAAAAACTGACAGGGTGGGGTCGCGACTAAGTTTCTTAATAGCCGCATATGCGGGAAGCACTGTTAGCGCGGACGAAACCCAGAAGATCGCGAATGGGTTCGCAGAAAGTGCCCTAACGACAATGGACAGTACGGTATAGCCCACTTCTAAAGGCGACCGAGCCAGGTAGTACTGCCAGTACTCGGGCTGGATCTGCGCAAAATTGAGCGCATAGATTTGGAAGTCTGTTCCGACTTCATACCGTAGTGCGGCGAAAGACACGAGCAACGCGACGACAGCCAGGTCGAGAAAGTTCCATGGCTGCGGAGTAAAGCGGCTTTCGTAGCTCTTAACAGCTACGGAAGGCGCAGCTGAACGGCTTGTAACGGTCTTCCCACGGACACGCGCCAAACCACTGAGAATCACCGCAACTAGGGTGACGCCAAAATAGACGATCAATCTATGTCACCGTTGACTGCCAGCAAATGGCGAATACTCAAAATAGAACTCCCTTGATCTGACGAGAGTAACAATGAAGTTCCGCGCATCTGCCTTCGACGGCGCGATGACAGCAAATCGGGGCGGCTGACGCACACGCGTGATGCTTTATGCTTGTTCCGCTAGGTGTTGGAGTATCCCAACATTCTGGTCGACCATTGTAATTGTCCCCGGCAATTGCCCGGGAAGGATGACGCGATTGCTGTATGACGCGTTCCGTACCGGAGGACCTGCCCTAGCCTTGGTGGCTTCGAATTTCATACGGGCAGCCTCTCAGTGGGCTTTAGTGTGGTTCGTCGCCATTTCCGGCGGCGCAGAGGTCGTCGGGTCTTATTCCCTAGCACTTGCCGTTGCCACGCCAATATTCATCGTTTTCGAGTTGTCTCTGCGCAATGTTTTCGTCACGATAGTGCCCACTCCCCCGTTTGCCACCTTTCTTCGAATCCGCTTCGTTACGTCCGCGCTGGCTGTGGCCGGTCTCTATCTAGCGATTCAGCTCGAATACGCCCCAATGGGCGTCCTCGTCGTAGTGGGACTAATCAAGGCGGTCGACTCGTTTGCAGATTTGGCATACGCGCCCCTTCAGAAGAGTGCGCACCTGACATTCATAGCCTGGACGTCGCTATTAAACTCGGCGGTGTCTCTGATCTTGGCAACGGTGATCTTCGGTTTATCCGGCGACCTCGTGCTGGCTCTCTGTGGGTCGCTTTTCGGGTCGATTCTTGTAACCGGAATTGTCTACCTCAGAGCGCGCACGACAAACGTCCTTTCGGGAGCCGGTTTGACTAGGGCGGGCGTTTGGGCCGTTGTGAGGGCCGGTGTACCGTCTGGCCTCGCGTACGCCTCGGTGTCGGTTCTGACCTACCTTCCGGTCTACTTTCTGAGCGCCGATCAACCGGCTGGCCAGGTCGGAGTCTTTGCCGTCCTAGCGTATTTCGTCGTGTTCGCGAATCTGTTCTACGCGTCAGTGCAACAGGCCACTTTGCACAACTTTGTGAATGCTTTTGCTTCTTGGGGTTCGGCCGGATTGGTGCGGTACACAGGCAGGATCGGCGGCCCTCTCATGGCAGTCGGTGCGATCGCCGGCATTACGACATATTTCTTCGGCGCTGAATTCATCGTTGCCGTGTTTGGCGCGCAATTCTCAGTGCCTCAATCGGTGATTCTTCCTATTGCAGTTTCCATATTTGTGTTGCCGCTTGTGTATGTGAGTGGGGTAGTTCTTCTGGTGCGGAACTTGTATCCAGTGCAGCTCGCAACGGGCGTAATTACTCTCGTAGCTGTGACCACCTACGGACTGACGTTTGATACGTTCACTATCGAGTCCGCCGCTTTGCTCGTCCTAGGTGGAACCTGCGTTCGCGCCAGTCTCGGCATCGCAACAGCGCTTTGGAGCTTTCGGAAAAGGGAAACCCGCAATGTTGATGAGATAGAGGTGATATAGATGGTGTCCCGCTCCAATCGCGCCTCTGTCGTCGGCTACTACGGCATGAGCAACTATGGGGATGACCTCTTCCTTGAAGCAATACGAGGTGCCTCGGGTGAGCTCATGCCTGGGTTGAGGATTCGAGTAGTCGGAGGCTTTGCGGCCCTCGAACCACGGAAACGTTCGCTGGAAGGCCTAAAAGCGCGTTTATACGCTTCAAACTCTACGGCCGGGGCGGCCTACCGGCTTGCGCTAGGAATATACGCAGTAGCGACGTCTGGAACGATAGTTCTCGGGGGTGGGTCAGTCCTCTGGGGCGTGACGGGCGTTCGCGAGATCCAGCGAAGAATGTCGAACATGTTGACCACGCGCTTTATGGCGTTCGGTGTTTCTATCGGACCGTTTGCCTCCCTGAGTGACCGCGACAACGTGACACGATTTGTCCGCGTTTTCGACCGTGTCGTAGTTCGGGACGCATCGTCCTTGGTACTCGGTCGCTCGATGAGGCCGATGGCAGAAGTTTCTCTGGGCGGCGACTTGGCGGCCTTATACAATCCACCACCAGAGACTCGTGTGCGCGATTCCGCCACCCGTCGTATTGGTTTTTCCGTGTGTGCATACCCGGGCTTTGGAGTAGACGACGCTGCTCGCGCTGCGAGGGCCCTCGCGGCCGCGCTGAAGCACACCCGGAAGGACGGGATAACGGACGAGGTTGTCGTCTTGGCTCTCAATAACCACCGAGACTCTGGCGACGACACTCTCGCAACTGCTGCTCAAATGGCGCTGTCCGAGCAATCGATAAACTCGTCCGTTGCTCGCTACGCCGATTACGGGGTTGCGGGAACGTGGCACCTGATCAGTTCGCTCGACGCACTACTAGCCGTGAGACTCCACGCTGCGATTACGGCTTATCTAACGTCAGTCCCGTTTGCCCTAGTTGAATACCACTCGAAGTGCACCGACTTTGTGGATGACATAGCTCAGCCGTTGCATTTGAGACTAGAAACGACTTCGTCGAGCGACCGTCTCTACGATGTGTTGGTCGACCTGTTTACCGCGCCGACAGCTCCTGAGCTCAGCCCTCAGTCCTACCGCGCCCGGGCTGCAAGGGCCTACGTGAAAGCATGATTACTGATGATGACGATGATGCCCTGCAGGATCGCTCGCGCGCTCCCGTTAGCGTAGTGATTCCCTTTTACAACGACACGAAGACCATTCGCCGCGCAGTGCTATCCGCGTTCGAGCAGGAGTTTCCGCCCGAAGAGGTGATCATCGTCGACGACGGCAGCGCAACTTCGCACAACAGCTCAATCCTGAGAGAGTTGGGTGAGCGTTTTGACGGTCGTTGCAAGATATTGCGGTTGGACAAAAACCGCGGTCCCGCGGCTGCACGCAACGCTGGGTGGAACGCGGCAAGTCAGAACTACGTTGCCTTCCTCGATGCGGACGACGCTTGGAATAGAGCGAAACTTCGGCTCCAGATGCGAGTTATGCTCCAAGACACCGAAATCGCGCTTAGCGGTCACACGCGCGGCATGCATGAGCAGCTTGCCGATGCGAAGCTCCTCACCAAGGAACACTCGCTCTCATTCCAAGCAATGCTCTTTCGTAACAAGCTGCCGACAGCATCCGTCATTATCAAGCGCGACCTCCCGCAGCGCTTCGACGAAAAACTTAGATATTGCGAAGACTACGATTTGTGGCTGCGCATCCTCGCAGATGGCTCCAAGGGTGTGTTCATACCCACTTCGCTCGCAACTGCGTTTAAGCAGACGTTTGGGGATAGCGGGTTGAGCAGCAACCTCTACGCCATGGAACTCGCACAGACGCGCGTTTACAAAAATCTCTACGCTCGCCGCTCAATTCGTCTTCCTGAATACGTGGTCTTGGTTGTTTGGTCGAGACTTCGATTCAGCCGACGGATAGCAGTTTCGCTGGTCAATTCGGTCGAACGGTTTGTGAAGCGTCGAACCTTCACACAGTCCCATAACGTCTAATGGCTCCACCCTTCGATGCACGCATTGAAAGAATGTGGGCGGCTCCTTAGCGCCAGCTAACGCCGCCATCAGTCGATTTGGACGTGATGTCGCCCGCCCACAGCCACAGAGTGCCGCCACCGTCTGCCACTGCTACGTTTCCGGCCAGCGCGGCCGGCGTCGACGGGCTCGCCAAGCACCCGCCAGGCACCACCTGAGCGGGAGACGCCCCAGCCGTGAACGATCCAAGTCGTACGCCAGCGCAGGTGGTGTCGCCCACGACGGCGACCAAGAATCCGTCGCCGCTCGACGCGATCGCCGTCGCTCCCGGTGTCCGCGCAACGGCTGCCCAGCTCGCAGCCTGGTCGGCGGTCGTAAATAGCGAACCATCGCCGCAGAGTACGGCGGCCTGATCGGTGGACGCTGCCGCCAGCATGACCGCCTCTGCGCATGGTCCCGCCGCGTTTCCGCCAGGGGCGTGCACCACTGCCCGGTCGACCGGATTCACGTACCAATCGCCGTCGAGGTCGGCCGGGTATTCCGCGTAGTTATCGCCCGCTACAAACGTCCGTATCAGCATCGCGGAACAGTCACTCGCCTTCTGACCGATCATCGATGCCACCTGGGCGCCTTCGACGATAATGGCCTGCAGTGAGACCACTCCGGTCGGCCCAGTCGCGTTGGTCGCCTTCCACGTCGATCCACCATCAGTGGTGAGCTCGGGGCGCGCGTCAGAACCACAGGGCCCTGTCGAAGCCCGCCATGCTCGGTTGCCATCGATTGCCGTCATGATTCGGGTCGGGGTGGTCGTGACCTCGGTCGTCGGCACGGGGGATGCCGTCGGCTGAGGCATCGGCTCGACGCTAGCGCTCGGTGCAGGTGAGGCACCAGGACTCGGCGTCGGAGTGTCGCCGGGGTTGAGAGCTATCGCCACGAGCGCGATGTCTACGACCAGAAACGCAGCTAGACCGGCGATCAAGAGTGCCTTGCGGGGCGCTCGCCTGACTGGGCGCCCATTCTTCATCGATTTAGGCACCGTTCCTATACTCTCGCGCCCATCGCGCGCTCGAACTCAGCGAGAAGCACACCGACCGCCGGCACAATTTGATCTGCCGAGGCCCGGTACGTTGCGTCGTCACGACGGTACGGGTCGATCACATCATCATCATCGGGCGACGAGGGCGGAAGCACCGCGCCGCGACGCGACGCCGCTATTTCAACGAGTTCAGCCAAACGACCCGGGACGTCGTCAGCAGCCAGAGCGCCGATTGAGTCGAAGTCGTCGTTGTCCACGTCCACTAGCAGGCGCGCGAACTCGCGGAGCGTGAATGTGTGGCGCGCGGCACGAGGCAGCATCTCGACAATAGCCCTACGGTGTTCACGCGATAGAGCCAGAACGAGATCGGCTTCACGCAGATGATCGAGGGTCAAGGATCGTGCGACGTGTGCCGACGGATCGGTGGCGCCAAGTTCTCGGGCGATCGCCTGCGCTTGGTTGGTCATCGGCTGCCCGACTAGCGCACCCGTTCCAGCGCTCGAGACCGTAACACTTTCGATCGCTTTCACACCATTCTCGATCAGCTGCTGAGCCATGGGTGATCTGCAGATATTGCCGGTACAGACGGTGAGGATAGAAAACGTTGTCACGGTCGGATCACTTCTGATTCCGGCGAGCGGGCTTTGTGCTCTCGACGTCGAGAGAACGAGCGTCGCCGTACGCGTAGGTGCCGTAGCCGTAGGCATCGGGGCCGCGGGTAGGCAGCATCGTAACCACAACACCGAGGAGCGAGTCGCTCACGTGCTCGAGGGCGCCTACCGCGCTGGCAATCTCGCCCTTTGTCGTACGTCCTGCCGCGGCAACCAGAATCGACCCGCCGATGAACTTGCTGATCACAGCGGCGTCGGTGACGAGCAAGATTGGCGGCGCATCGATTATCACGTAGTCAACCTCCGACGTGAGCGTCGTGATCAGCTGTTCCATATTCCGCGACCCGAGCAGCTCGCTCGGATTCGGGGGTACGCGACCGCTCGGCAACACGTAAAGCTGGTTGCGTCCCCATTTCTGCAGCACGTCGGTCAATTCGGCACGACCGATCAGAACGTCGGTGAGTCCCACCGCACCTTCGATCCCCATGTACTCGGCGATTCGGGGGAGACGGAGGTCTCCGTCTACGAGAACGACTTTTGCTCCAGTCTCGGCGAGGGAGATTGCGAGGTTTGCGGCGGTCGTGCTCTTGCCTTCGCCAGGAACAGAACTGGTGATCACAAAACTTTTCGGACGTGAATCGACGTTCAGAAACTGCAGGTTGGTTCGAAGCTTGCGGAACGATTCGGCGCGAGGACTTTGCGGATCGACGTGCACGACGAGCGGGCGTTTGACCGCGTCGGGGTCGAAGGAGATCCCACCGAGCATCGGTTTGTCGGTAACGGTGGCGATGTCATGCGCGGAGTGAATGCGTGTGTCAAGCACGGTACGCAACACCGCGGCGCCCACGCCCAAAGCGAGTCCGAGGAGTAGGCCTAGGACGAGATTGAGAGGAACGTTCGGGCTCGTCGGGTTCGACGACACCACCGCTGGCTGAACGGTCTCGATGCGCACCAAGCTCTCGCCGTCACCATCTGGTTTCTCGAGCACGTCGACCACCACATCAGCGAGATTGGTGCCAACCGAGTTGGCGATATCGGCGGCCAACATAGGATCATCGTTGGTGACGGAAATCTGGATCAGCACTGTGTTTAGCGGGGATGTTGCGGTCACCATGGCGGAGAGTTGTCGCTCCGTCAGGTCGAGCCCGAGCTCGTCGATGACCGGATCAAGCACGATGGCACTGTTCACGATCGACACGTAAGAGGTGACTGCCTGCCGCGCAAAGCTGGTGCCTTGCACCAGTTCACTGGATGCAGAATCGGACCCGCTGCGAACACTCACGTATAGGTCTGTAGTCGATACGAATTTCGGCGTCGCCGCTATCGACACTGCTGCGGCCGCCGCCACGCCGAGCAGCGCGCAGGCGACGATGAGGATCCAATTCTTATAGAGGATTCTGATGTAGTCACGAAGTTCCACGTGTGCCCTTTGCGTTTCGCCGCCGATGAGTCGGCGCGTGCTGAATGAGCCAGATCCGTTCCTTCGGCAGAGTCGTCACACCCCGGCCCGCACAGGCTTACTATTCGTCACTCCAGTGTGTCACACGAGACAGCGAACGCCCGCGTTGACGATACGGACGATCGCGACCGATGACTCTATATATAGAAGTCAGGCGTGTGCGGCGTGCGCGACCGAGACTTCGCGGGAGCGCCCGTCAGCAGCGAACCTTCGGGCGCATCCGTCAATACAACGGCGTGCGCTCCGACCACCGAATTCGCCCCGATGACCACGGGGCCCAGGATGCTCGCGCCCGTGCCGACCACGACATGGTCGCCGAGTGTCGGATGCCGCTTGCCCGGCAGAGACGTTCGGCCGCCGAGAGTAACGCCGTGATACAGCATCACGTCGTCGCCGATCTCGGCGGTTTCGCCGATCACGATGCCCATGCCGTGGTCGATGAAGAACCG
>Ga0247741_1000447_pt1 | contig 23800 bp, 19 predicted proteins | sample UWRJL213509R2_FD_180945 | JGI IMG/M metagenome (GOLD analysis project Ga0247741, IMG submission 180945) | Plant litter microbial communities from Arlington Agricultural Research Station in Wisconsin, United States - UWRJ-L213-509R-2 | ecosystem: Environmental > Terrestrial > Plant litter >... | reverse complement strand
CCCCCCCCCCAATAGGCATTCGCACCCATGCGCCAATGTCCAGTACACCGCAAGGCGGTGTTTGGAGGGATAGATGTATATGCTGACCTTTATACGTATGAGTATGATTATGAGTCTAATCCTGAGCGTATGGCCATCCCACCTGGACCTGAATATACACTATGAAGTTACTTCGGGCCTGAGGCGACCCGTCATATGTTGCGTCTGCCTGGCTTGGTCCCTAGTGGGATGATCGAGTCGATAATGTACTCTTAATAGTCATCGACTGAGATTTGAGATTTGAGGTTTTCAATCTTCAACCTCGTTCAAATTTTAAAAATATATCTAGTGTAGACTAAGTATGCGTCAAGAAACCATTGTCCGCAATTCACGATGCTAGTAGCTGCTGCTACATGCTGTTCCGTACTAAGGTGAGGAGCTGAAGGTGAAGGTGGAGGTGGAGGTGATTTTGGTAGGCAAAGAAATTTTAAAGGAAGGCGAACCCTTGGGCCCGTGCGGTGCAGCTCCTCGGGGAATAAAATGAAAAATGGATCGGCGGGGAGGGTGTACCCGTGGGGGATGAGTTTTAAGGGCATCGGTTGTCCTTTTAGGGTGTGGGTGCGGCAAGAGGAGATTAGAGAGGGCTGATTATGGGGGGCCGATGGCGCACATACCTGAAATCGGAACGCCAAGAATTCGCGCCATGCTCTTGACGGTTCCGGGTTTCGGTATCTGGATTCGGTCTGCATGACTCCTCAGCCACTGGCATTCAGAATTATTAGCCCCTAAACTATTCCACTCCCCATCATGCCACACTTTCAAAAGCGAAATAAAAAACTAAAACGACCTAATATACCCACACCAGCACCTACACCACCAGCATCTCCAACTCTGGCTCCGAGTCTTCAAGCCACCCCCACCGCGCCAGTCCCAATCCCAGTCCCAGTCCCAGTCCCAGTCGCGGCTAGTAGTCATGTAAGCTTATCCCCCTCACTTCCCTACCACCGTTCATCCTCATCCTCATCTAACAGCAGGACCCGACCCATCCTCAAACTAAAATTCGAGGTCGAACGCGGCGGAATCAGAAACGCGCCCGCGCCCGCTTCAGTATCCAAACTCGAAACCCCACTCCACCACTAGAACCATTACCAGCAGATGACCACATAGACATGAAAAAAATCGCCGCAGAGATTTTTGCAGAGGTAAAACCAAGAGTGCACGCATACTTGGATGCCAAATTTGATGCGAGATTTACAAGGCTTGAAAAGGTACGTTAAGTTTGGTCCTTACTATCCGCCTGGTCATGATAAATCAAGTACTCATGATAAAATTGCTACAGGAACTTGCAGATATTCACCGATTTATCGATTGACTATAGTGAACTTGTACGCCGCGGAGTAACTTGCTGGAGCCACCAATTACTGTCTTTTTTACACTCGAGTCTGCCATTAAGTATCGTCGACTCTTAACCAGGTACCGTTGGCGGGATGTCCAAGGACGATTTCACCTTTTGCACTAAGCGCTTTGCCTGTGTGGCGGATTCTGAGAGTTTCTCACTCTTGACATATCTCATTCTCTCGGGATGGTGAAGCTGGTAAGATATACAAGGTTGAACTCACATTTTGTTTCTCAAAAATACATGTATTTGTTTCCATTCTTCAAAGTACATTCCTGAAAATTGCGAGCGTTCGAAAATACCTGGACACTTTAGTGGTAAGGTCTTACCCCGGTTGAGTTTGAACATTGAGTGTGAAATTTTAAAGTCCGGTTTCTTCAGGACTGCGCGTGCGTTATGTAAGGGGTCCATGAGGTCTAGACCTTCAGTCCTTCTTATCCAGGTTGAGATTTTGCAACTCCGCAACTCCGACCTGTTGAGCGGGCATACACGTGATTGGTGGTCTAGACTGTGTCCTTCTCTGTCCTTCCTCGATGGAGGTCGAGATTTTTTTGCAACTGCGAAACTCTGACCTGCGGAGCGCGTGATTTTCTTTGAGAGAATTTGTTTGAGCCTAGGCAAGAAATTCAGATAAATGTTCAGACAAAGTAGCCAGAATGTGTTGATGTACTACAAACGTTAGGGTTGTGTAGATTTCACATTGAGGGATGTGTTTGCTCTTGAGGGTCACAATGTGTATGTCACGAACTGAGGACATTGTGAGCCGACCCACGCCGTTGTGTGGGACGCGCAATGTCAAGGGGTTCGCTACATCGGAAGGAGAGAGGAATGCTGGCGCATTCCTCTCTCCTTCCGATGTTTCGGTCTTGACAGGGTGAGTTAGGTTCGCGATGTCCTTAGTTTGTGGCATATACTTTGATCCTCAAGCGCAAGTGCGAACGCAATGTGAAGTCGACTCTAACATTTGAGATCAACACATTCTGGCTACTTAGTCTGAACATTTATCTGAATTTGTTGTCTTCTATGGGTTGAAAATAGGGGAAGGTGCTAAGCGACAGGGACTTTAAGCGCTAGCCCTCAGCATTTCTAAAAATAGACATGGCCTGGGTAATCAGGTCGCCGATCGCTTATGATCATTTGTTACAGTTCGAACTTGGCCAAATCATGCGTTAAAAGACAATATGTACACCGCAGTCGAGTAGTAAGTACGGTGGTGAAATACCACGCCTTACCCACCACAATGACCTTGAGCATTGGATTTGGCATCACTGGGTCATTCCAACCTGACTGCGAACTCGGTAGGGTCAGCTTGAGCACTGTTTCCCATCTCTGTCACGTTATGAAAATCAAGTGCAACTAGACGGTAAAATGGCAGAGACACACCTGTAATCTTGGGGCCAAGGGGATCTGAAACTAACCCAACTGCGAAGTCAGCTGTGCTGCTGGCCGGTGCCCGCGGTAAGCTATTAATATCCACTGAAATGACATTATTTTTCCTGAATAAAAATGGTCCAGAGAGAACACATGTAGCTCACAGACGTCAGGTGCATTGGGATGCAAGTGTGGTAGAGGGTTGCCATAGTCAGACGGTACAAATTGGGTTACTTGTGTCAAGCCTTTGGAATATGATCAGTTTTTTCACCGAACAACAGGTTAACTCGTACTGGGTGGTCTCCAGTCCGCACTGAATGTGGCCGTGGGATGGCGAAGAGATGGCTGCGTCCCATGGCCATCCCCCAAAACCATTGATGGTCCGGGGTACATCATGAGATTTTGGAGATGACCTTGGTGGGCAGCTGATAGAGCTCGGGGATCTGCTGGCTGAGTCAATGGCCAAAGCTGGCCTGTTGACGCTGGTAAAGTAGCAGGATACGCCTGCTGAGAAAGGTGAAGTGAGTTATGGGAACTCATTGTCAGTTAACGTTAAACGTACCTGCTGGTTATCAAAACCAACGGTCTGACCTATGTCTCCTCCACGAATATCGAGTGTAAACGGATGTCCCTGTTATATTGTGAGTAAAAATTGGAGGAAGCAATTGGGTGGACTGCTTACCGATACAGTATGACCGTCAGTGGGTTGCGACCTATGTGCCATGGAACTATGGTTGGGTGAACGACCCGGTAACAGGCCTGGAACGCCTTGAACTTGAAGCCGAATATTCTGTACGTAGGTGCGGCTTGCGTTCAGACGGTGAGCCGCCTGGATATCGTGCAGTCGTTGCTGTTGATGCTCTGCATCCGTTAGCACACAGAATGGTGGCATCCCGTCTGTGGAAGGTGTCTTGACGAGAAGATAGTAAAAGCAAGTTGAAGAAAGGCGGCGAGTGCACCAAATTCACGCAGTTAGAATTTACAGAACCAATCGTGATGAGGCTGGAATCTAGGTTAGCAGCGAAGTGGAACGTTTGGACGAACAATCAGTAGATGTCAAATGCCCAATAGGAATCTGATGGCGTTCCAATTATTAAGGGGAAGGCAGATATCGTAAACCGTGAAACGTGAGGACATTCGACATCGACCCCTATACGGAGCTTCAATGGATGGCAAAGCCTGGTCTATCTCTGTACTTTCGTTTGTCATGATGGCCACTCCACAAGCTTTCCCATGCGAAAAACTCTTTCCGAGGCGGAAGGACGGACGGATAGTCCTCCCTCTGCCGTCGAAGTCAGCGAACCTGTCTTGTTCAAGTCAGTCCCAGTGAAATAGAAACATCTGAAGACCCACTTACGAGTTCGTAGCGCCCAGTCGTGACTGGGAAATCGATGCACAAGTGTCGTTATTGCCACTGGCAATGACCCTTCCTCGATCACCGCCTTGTCTCACGCCAACCAGTGCAACACGTGCTCAGACGACCACCGTCAAGTCTCTGAGAAATCAGCCGTCAAAGCATGCTACAGTAAAAACATTCAGAGTCAAGGTGCAAAGGTCTGTGCAGGGGGGTACAGTAATTCTTGAGGATTACGTCGTGCCTCAGCGCACGAGGAAGCAAATATATATCGTTGGAGACAACAAAGATTGCCGATTTCGTACTTATATACACGGTAATAAGTTGTAGAACGTTATAGGTAATTGGTTGCTTCGTTAGGTAGAATGCAATCGAAAAATGGGTGAATTACAGCATCTGCTGCAGTAATACGACCCCGAGGGTCGGGATTCAGGCATCGGCGGATGAGCTCAGCCAAGTCAAGGTCACGTATATCTTGCTGGAGGGAACTTCTTTGAAAAGAAAGCATAGTATAGAAACAGAACACTCACGTCAATGGAGAACACATTTTTGAGGCCTCTAATCTGAGCCTCGTCTTTCTCTGAAGCTGGCTCGGGAAGGATCACAGCTACAGGATACTTGGAAGTGAAAAGACTGGTGCTATATCCGCTGATCTCCTCGGCAAACTCATAGGAGAAACGTCCCACTTTCTTCTCTATGTAAGCGAGAAGAATCGCTATATTTTCGGTGTCGGGAAACGGTAAATCGCCCTTGAATAGTTCGTAAATGGTGCAGCCGACAGAGAAAATGTCGGTAGAGAATGTCCATGGAAGTCCTGAATGACTTGGATCAGCGCTCCGAATAATAGGACAATGAAGTGGACTACCAGATGACACCTCAGGAGCGCGGTATTGCAAAGTACCAATAAACTCCCGCATTGGTGATGTCATAGTGCGTGAGTCGTCAAGATCAATTAATTTAATTTGCGGATTTCGAAGGACGGACTAAAAGAGCAGTCAATATTTAATAAAACCCTTCATCGTTTGCAAAGAATCGCACTTTGGTAACAAATTCTCCCTCGTTGTTGAGGTTCGTCGCGTGAATAATACTGTGGTCGATTAGGACTATATTGTCGGGCTTCAGATCAGTATGGGCAATTCGAAGAGAGTGAAGGACTGTTATGATGTGAGAATGCGATCTTCGGAAGGGAGCCACTAGACTCACATTCGACTGCTTTCATTAGCTGCCATGATATGGTACGGAAGTGATGCATGGGTAGAGGCATCATGTGGTGACTATCAATCAGTTTGGCGAGAGACATTCCATAAAGTGGATAAACGAGGGCCTGGTGGCGCTTGTACGATTTACAAGCAAGAACTCTGGTGAACAATCTTGAGTCGGAAGAGATTAGTTTCGAGGAAATGCTAATTGGGAGTGCGACTTACTTCGTTGCAGACTCGTTCGATTTTGCAAGGATTTCAGAAAAAGCCCAAGCACGCTTGGTCTCGCGAGTGCGACCAGTTAACTTCATCACCTTGATCGCTACCGAGCCCTGATTTTTGGTATGAGCCTCCCATACCTCGCCAGAAGAACCCTTCCCAACCATCTTGATCAACGTATCTAGGAACATTGATCAAGTAGAAATTAGAGGCGAGATAAAATACTTACATTCTTTCCCTATCACCGTGCCACTCTGTAGACTGGGGTGGGTTAGAATAACACATACTGTGACAAACTGTCGACTTACCCAAGCTCTGGTTCAACGGATTGCAGGTCGGTCATTTGTGTTTTTCAGTTACAGCCACAGGTAACAAATCTATTTCTTTAATACTTTTTCCAGTAGCGCGAAACCCAGCTCGGTCGCACATCACAAGTAGGGATAAGGCCCGATTCACCCTTTAGGCTTTAACCCCATGGGGTATACCTGGCAGCGATTTTGGGCAGACATAACCGCATTTAGAATCCCCGACACCCGCGACATAGGAGACAGCAACTCGCTTTACAGCTGCTGTGAGAGCCTATGATTTAAATTTCACCAAGAAACGCTGGGATCTTTTCTACAGAAACGGAACCCCACCGCACGCAACACACCCCTACTTGACTTGATGCCCAACACCGTGTCGCCCTGCAGGTAACTTGTATCCTTTGAGTCTTGCAAGTCAGCCACTAATTTGAAATTCGCACGCAGATATGATGTTGGACACGAAATTCTAGATAATTGTACGCTTTTTTCTTGTCCTGTAACGGGAAGTTTCTCATTTACTACTCAGACAGGGTTCTATCAGTTCTGCGGGATGGAACCACTATCCAGCTGCTCCGCACCATAGATGTGAATAGGGGCAAATATGTTATAAAGGTTATCAGCAAGGCTGCTCACTATGGTATCGAAAAGATAAAAGCCGAGATATCATGGTTTGAAGCAAGCTCCAAGGGTGACATGCGGTACGCCGGCAGAGATTTGTTTCAAAACGCGCAACCACTTACTCCACCCCTAGATACGCAGAATTTCTCCACAGTGCAGAAGATTCGTTGTATGCGTATTTGGTATTCCATGCACCACGACTTACGCTGGCCAGGGTGCTTGACCAGGAGCGATTTGACATGATTCCAAAGGCACAAGTTCGCGAGATTATGACTCAAATCGTTTGTGCCGTAGCCAGTAAGTCAATCGCCTGACATTCACGGCGCTCGCTAATGTTCACGGACCGAAAGCACTTCACGAGGACGGAATTTGTCACACAGATCTACGACCTGATGCCATTGAGTTTATCAATCCTCAACGGTCAATCATCACTGTCTATGAAGATGGACATTTCGTCCCAAAGGTTTTACCATCTTTTTTTTCAATACTTTCATTATCGTTCTAATGCAGTTTTAGAGCGTTTTGCAATCAACTGAGCTCCGGATTTTGTTCTACGGAGTCATAGGGGCGCGCAGCAGTCAAAAACCCCTCGGTACAGACCAGTACAGGGCACCCGAAACCGTGTATGGTGTGTATAACACAAGGTCTCAATTATGCCACGAACTTCACAAATATGCAGGCTGGAACTACGAAAAGAAGAGCGATAATTTCTCCATCGGTTGCATATTTTTTGAGATGTTCTTCGGAAAACCGCTTTTCATTCCATGTGGCCGTAGTGCCTACTGGTATCCATATGAGAAGACCGTAATGTTTGATGCAGTCCTAGGCCCATATCCTCGTTATCTGATGAGAGCAGTGTCTGCTTCCTATCCTATGTCGTTTGATGCTGGTGGGATGGGGACTGCGTATGAAGGGGATGGAGTTGCGGAATGCGTCAAGGACTTTGCACGCCAATCTGTCGATCTTGGCGTAAGTATATTTATCCGGATCCCTCATTCAGTGGCTAATCATCCTCATCTTCGTTTAGGCACAGTTTCCCACTAAGCATGATGATGCGCGCGAGGTCTGTCATGCACTGCTCAGTCTAGACCCTGAAAAACGGCTTTCATTGGACTCTGTACTCGAATACGAATACTTTCTGGATTGGTATTAAATACAACACCATTAGGAATGCAACATCTTTATTCGTTGTGCTCAGTGACTGACGGAAATTCCCATTAGGTGATTCAAAAGTCTCGCCGTGGTTTCTCTCCAGTAAGTGGCAAGGTCCCAAAACGATAAAACATGAGAAAGATTGCCGTAGGTTAAATCTTACTTTAGAGTTAGAATGTGACGAAAAAGGGGCTGCTCACATGTTTGCATCCGCGATGGAGCATACCCTACTCGCAGTCACTATACGTGTTTCATTGTGGTCGGCCACATTTCCCATCCCAAGCATCCACGCACAAACAGGAGACCTCTTTCTTCCGTGTATTCAAAGTCTCTGATGTAATATATTACTCTCAGACCCACTTTGCGGCAACTATGGGGGTCCATGGGCTGTATTTTTATTTTTAATCTTTATCGTCCCACTTACTCATAGACGAAGTCTGGAATGGAGGCGCTGATAAGTTATGAATAATTAGCTGGGTAATTGGATTACAGTCGTCTTCTTGGCCAGTTCCGTAATCCAAATGCCCTCGCATTTCTCAGGAACGACGGAACACACACGTCGCCATTGAGACTCGTAATAAATGAAATCCTCATATAATTTGTGTTAAATATATATTCGTAATTCACTGAGACAGGAAGACACTAGATGGTAGCGTCATAAACTCTACGGAAACGACTACATCCTTCGTCGTAGGAGTTAGCGCAGTATATACATATAAAAGTTTAAAGGTTCACCTCCATATGGATGGCTCAGCAATTTTCAAGAAGCATCTACCTCGAACATTTCCACTTAGGCGGTGAAGCACCTCGAAGTGAGGGATGTATGGGCATCCATAGTCGGATTTTGCAAGTGCATATCGTGGAATGGTGCCTGCCTCTTAATTAGCACGCTTGAAAAACTGAATAAATGGACATTACCATTAAACTTGAAGGGTACCATCCAGCAATGCGAATCTCGAATGTAACGGGAACCATAAAACGGGTGCTGACAAACTTGATCCAAGCGCTCGGCGACAGTGAATCCCCAATCTTTATAGTTTTTGACCGATGTCATGGCGTCGTCGGTTTCGTTGATTGGGGATAGTGCAGTAAAGAAGGTACTTTGAAGTATTGTTGATTTCGGGAACACGGAGATGGCGTCCAACGGGGTGAATATATTCATTAATCCTGCTGCATCGAAGTCATCAGAACCTTGGGCGATTAGGAGAGACAAAGAAATATACTCGAATGCGACCGAAACACGATATGAAACATAGGATCCTCCTCAACTATCACCACACGAACGGTCATGGTCTCTATCTGTCCATCTGGGCGTAGCACGTCCTTGTTATATACAACGATGGCAAGAATACCAGTTTCGGTTGTTTGGACTGTATGGAAAGAATCGTCCTTGGAGGGGTCCATTTCTAACAGGAAGTCGTCCAGCGCTGCTTTAAAACTTCCTTCCCCAGACCGAATAAAGTCCGCATCTTCGAGCCATAAAAGCATTGCAGTCATTGCACCAAAACGGATGTATATGTCGAGACTAGTGTTTGGATAGCGAGTGCGCTTGAAGAATTGAAGTGGCTGGGAGCCAGCGACAATACCACCAGAGACGTGCAGGACGTGGAGAAAGCGTTTGGGTGATTGGAACCAACGTTTGAGAAATTTTTGTATATCCCAGGTAGCATGGATGTACGCACGGGATAATCCTGCCATCGTCGAGGACACACGGCAGAGACGCAGCAGGGTGTCAGCTTGACAGAGGGAGAAGATCTCGTTGCGTGCGTCATCATCAATGGTGAGGAAGAACTCCTCAGCTTTCGAAAGTCTAGGCCGCATTGAGAGACGAATGAATTGACAATTGACCGCGTATGATTAACCTCTTGTATTAATCTTAGATTTTGGGACGAGGTGTCCTCTGCCGTGCCAGGTGATTAACGCGATGTCATCCCCAGTAAGGTATATATCCGAGGGGAAATGAACGGCATGTGAAGGGATCAGATACATTGAAACGGAAGGGGATAACATCCCGGCTACACCGCAATTTGGCTGGAGTAAAGACTATGGCGAAACAAGCTTTTGTACATGATTGACAACCTCAATGGGGACTGTTAGTTCATCGTCTAGAAAGCATCGCCAAGGGCATAGCAGCTGAGATATTTAAGCCACAGAGTGTAGTGTCTTACCATTCATTCACCCAAACCAAGACTATCAGCTAGACATCATGTCCAACGCAGAGATACAAGCAGCGATCAATAAGTGGAAGGACGCCAAATTCAGGCCAACTGACATTGCCTTGCATCGGGCGGTTCAGTCACTTTCGTCCGCCACTCCACTTGTGCGAGCAAAGAAGGGGCTGTCGGATTCGAGGTGGATTGTAAGTGTATACCGTGCCCCAGATTAACGGATACTAACAAATACCAAAGCTATATCGATATGATGCCTCAAAACTGCCTGGTGAGGAGTTTGGGAAGGTTGCAACCTTCTCTTACGCCCTTGTATGGCAATGGGGTTCAGACCTCGAGACCGGAAACTTTGTCCCAGAGTCTAAGAAGCCCCCTCCTGGGCTCTCCGTTGATCGAGTGTAAGTTTTCAAAATTACGTTTCAGACTTTCGATATACTCACATAGGGAACTCAGACGTAGGAATCCGTCAAATTTTTGTGAAATCTCCTATGTCTTCGACACATCCGTCGATGAGTCACTTCATGATCACATCCTGGTACGTATTCGATTGGCGTTTAATATCTTGAGCTCGCGTTAACGCATCATATAGGCACTCGAAAAGCATGTTCAAAGCCAACCAGAATTTAACAAATACGACCGTTCACGTCGAGCTTGGCAAAATAGTTCCCTTCCAGAAAGTCGACAAAAATATACCATGAACGCAAAGATCTTCGCCCGTCACCTACCACTACTCGATGTTACCAATGTTGAGCCTACTGTGCCACCTTGCTATCTCTACCCTATCCACCCCTGGATTCAGTCTACCCTCGCCCAAACTCAGAATTCTGTGTTTATCGCGAACCCTGACCGGCCTCGCTACTTTGATTACACTCCGGAGCGGGGTGTTGAGGCCCTTGAATCGGATGTTCCACAATTCTTCCGGGGAGACATAATTCTTGCGTCTTTCCGTGTAGGCTTTGTTGTCGGTGGTACGGCATGGAGCTCTGAACTCATCCCCATCGAGTTCATCAGAGTCGGAAAGCTTGGTGATCTGCTCAATGACGCAGTTCTATGGCCTACGGACTCTACATTTGTGCCTCTGATGACTGGGGCAAGCCTCATTATTGCTGATCGTAAGTTTCATCGTGAAATACATGGCTGTTATTGATTAAATTTTATAGAAGCCGAGGTTGGAGATAAACGGAAGGCTGACGACGAAGACATGGAATATCTGTTCGGCGATTTCAGTCTGCCAGATGAGTGGGAACTTCCAGGTCCCCCAAAGCGACACCATCCAGGAACCGACACCAGAAGGCTAGGCGACAACGAATTTGTTCAAGGCAGCTCTAGACAAATCTCCAACAATGTCGAGTCCACTTATGTTTTTGTCGATTCCCGAGAGGCGGAAGCGGGTGCGGCCGCCGAAACGACGACAGCCGTGGAACCGGAACCTAACAGTGCAAACACTGCTGACAAGGAGAATGTACCTCTGCGGGAGATGATGTCGACTAGGCGATCTCTCAGGTCAAGGCAGAAGGGGAAAGGGAGGCAGCTCTGATGGTAGAGACTCATATATCATGCTTTGATTGATCGATTTCTTCTTGGTCAGCGAATCCATCCAACACCACCATCTTACGACTATATTTACGATCAAATTTACGACCCACCCATGACCCGACGAGTACTTTTACGATCCTGCGCCTGCGCTTTATGACTCAGACATTACGACTATCTTACGGCCACCTTTACGATCCAACCCCTACACTTACGACCAGCTTATGCCTGCCCATGATCCTATGACTGTCCGCAGCCTTACGATTACTCATATGACAATGTATTGGCTGACATATTTTGATGACTGTCTCAGCCGTGATACCGACTTCACATCAACGGTTTTGGGCCCGGTGTTGTCCCTTCTGGCAATATTTACCGATGACGCTGGCTCCGCGAGCGGCTCATTTCCTTTTTTAGAAACAGAGCCGATCCGGCAATCATGCACGCTTGCGTAGCCTCTGCCCCTGCTTCATGAATCTGTTGATTGCGCATGTGTGTTGCACAGAGGGGCAGTAAATATTCTTCTCTGACCTGTATATAGGTACCAGGGTTAGAGCCTGATGAGTCTTCCGTCGGACGGTTAGGAGACCCTTAAGTTCAATCAAGTAGCCTCAATTACAATCATCAAAAGGGTATTGCCTAGATTTGGTAAGGTCCCAGGTAGGACCAATTGTCAAAGTGTCGGTTTCGGTTGGTCGCCTGTATTCAATACTGCGTGAGGGCTAACGAGTCTAGATAACAGATCCACCTGTTTCCCAAGAGCGATTCCATGAGCTTTCGTTGCAATGTGAGAGAGGAGAAAGCGTACATTCCAATCAGTGCCATAACGAACTCTAAGTCAGCACTTGTGACGCTGATTATGCTGTTGTGGTTCTCCCTGCTATATTTGAGAGCAATGATATTTCCATACCACCGACGCCCATATAATCCTTGTATTGCGGAATTCTCCGGCGTAGGCGCCAACGAGCAAGTAAAGATGACCCTCCAGTCATGAAGTAACCTCAATCTTGTACCGGGCATACTCGTCAGGCGAGTGCTCATTGCACCATTGGGGAAAAACGGGTGGAGGTCGGGATCGTCATCCTGAGCACCATGAGAAACTTTCAAGCAGATACTCGATAGCTGTCCCCCAGTGGTGAAAATGGCTCCAGTGTATCGTCGATATGAAGCTAGCTAGAAAAAAAACCAATCATTAGTTGGCACCAAGAACCGAAGCAAAGCGGCTAACTAGCTGATTTTGTCTTGAAATACCCTGAACAGTCGCTAGCTGCATCAAAGGTTCGGGCTGAGCCTTGCCTTTTAGTGACGTTCCGTGCTATTTAAACGTCAAATAGTGCATTTAAACCAGACGATGTGCATAATAATTTACCTCAATGGTCCACGTCTTGGGCTGGGCTTCTTGCTGGATGAACGCCATCAATAATTGTGGCTTTTTCAGGGGTGGGGTGGTGGGGGGGATAAAGATTGTCGCCTACTGCTTTGGCTTTTATGAGGGATTTCGTAGGAGGGCGTTATTTATTATAGACACTGAGATGAGCAAAAGGGTCAATATTTCTAGAATTATCCAGGGACAAAACCGCTTCAGGTCAACCGTGCTAGGGATGAACATAGGGGCATTCCTTCGTGCCAAAAAAGTTCAGGTGATACATAAAAAATATTCTTACTAATTCAGAGGCGGTAAGGATTTAGAGTACAACGGCTCATATATACATCAAAGGGTTCTTCGTCACTCTCCGGGTCTTTTTCAATCTCTTGGTTTTTCAACGCAGACCAAATCCTATTTTGAGTGTTCAGGATGACACAATAAAATAGAAGAACAAGGCTTACGACCATACGCCTGGTTCACCAATTCGAATGTGCGATTCAGGGGACGCAACACTATGGCGGTAGTGTATAACATCAAAGGCAGGTCCAATACGCATCTTTGATCCAACCTTAATTAGACCTGCTCAAACGTCAGCTTGTGAAAGAACGCAATAGCTTTTACGACCCAGACCCACCAGTGTGAATGTTTGGTATTGTCCATGTAGACGCGTCACCAAAATAGCGAAGCCCGAATTCGCCCCATCCATTGTTGAACGGGGACGGGGATGCCCCCAAGCAATCGATGTTGTGCATGGCTAGACAGGCTTTGGAGCGTTCTGAGAGACTTTGAGGGTCGTTAGAGAGGTCTCCGGCACGAGATACGTAGGACAAGTTGTTTATAAATGTTGCCCGAGGAAACAGTGAAAACGCGTGACTGTGATTGATAAAGTTCATTAAGGCAGCTGAAGGTGGGTTAGCGACATTTGTGCGGAAGTAAAAATCGTTCGCTAAACTCACTTGATGGAAGGGAAATTATATGCTGAAATGGATGAGATCGCACCAGATGTACAGTTACTTTCTGGAAATTGAGGTTGTCGTTGTAATAGATAACTCGTCCAAATGTGAAGGTCTTCGCATGTCGATCACATAGGCAGGGATTACGTTCCCCTCCCACAGTAAATTTTGAAGTGGCCATTCTGGACGTATAGTATGTTATGGCCTCCTTGAATGTGGAAGGAGTACCAGGGAGTGAGTGATACTCGTATCCCTGCTCGTACAGTATGTTGACTATGGCGTGAATCCCGCGATACCCAACACATATGTCGAGAGGTTCGAGAGGGAAGGTCGTTCGAGCAAAGAATTTGAACACGGCAGGACCAAAGACTATGGCATCCCATCTCCAAAGTTCTCTTGCAAGTTTGGATGCGGGGTCCGCGTAGTTATCCAAAAGTTTATAAACGTTCCATCTGTGGCTGCAGTAGCGTTCAACGATGCCAAAGAGAACGTGGCTTACACGCCTGCAGAGTGCAATAGTCTGTGGATCCCAATTATCGAAGAGTTTCAAAGGCAAAGTGTCGTCTAAGAGAAGGAGACTTTCGAAGGTGGATGACATGGTAAAGTGATTTGGAGGAAGGCTGAGGCGGGGTGAGAAGTAGGGAGATGTGGGGTACACAAGATCTTGTCTGGTAACATTCATCCAAATGTGGAATGACCCAAATGCGGCCAACCATTGCTTACTCCGAGATCAATCGATCACTGCTGACAGAGCGTAAATCCATTTAGCGTAATGTTCCTCTCGGGATTACGTCCCTATTGGACATCGTCAGAACGATCTTTGATGCAATATCCCCAATGAGAAAGTTGAAAGTAATCGGCGTTCATCAGAATAAGCGGAAGCAGATTTTGGTCCGATAGAAATTGATACAGGGACTTTAAGAGGCATCGTGAACGATGTTCTGAACCAATAATTCCCTTGACAATCGACCCTTGACGACTTCAACTACCACTTGAGTCTCTATCAAAATGGTGAGGCGTCCAGAGTTGCCGATACACGTCAATTACTTACCATCCACTGAAGACTGAAATTTCGACACAGCCGGAGATGGGGCTTAGGGAGCATCTTGCTCGCTCATGTACGTCGTTCGCTGTCTACACAATACTTTCGATTGCTGATTTTTACCTCGAACTCACCTGACTTACCTGACTTACCTGACTTACCTGACTTACCTGACTTACCTGACTTACCTGACTTACCTGACTTACCTGACTCAATCATAAAATTTATCCTGACTTATCGTGCCATGAACTCAACTTCTCTTACTGACTTGCCATGTTCGCGGCGGTTTAGATTTAGTGCTTCTACGGCTTACTGCACTTCATCCCCAAGGCACTCACCAAAGCATACCCATTGATCGATTCAACGGTTATTTTGACTTCGTCTTTGTGACAAATAATCCGGAAAGGATACGGGCATGCATTGCCGATCCAGAGAAGCTGGTCATTCGCCTCGACATTACTATTTTGGTATACTGGTATCGCTATTTCTTCATGAAGGGTCTGAAGGAGATTTGCAGCTTACATCGTATCCCAGTTCGGAAGACCAAGGAGCAGGTGATTCAAGACCTCATGACGCACACATGCAACGCTGATTGCCAAGGAATGACTTATGTATTCAAAAGCATGTCGCGTCCCCGATCGAACGTTCATCTTCGGTTTAAACCCCCAGCAGAACATACAGAAACGTCTTCAACAAGGGATTTGAGTACAGAGGAAAATATAGTAGAGGGCGACAGAGAGCAAGAAACAAGTTTTCCTATTAGCAGCTCCGACACAAATAACCTGGCTACTAGTACTGATCACTTAGAGCCATTGGATGAGGTGATGAAGAGGTCGATTATAAAACAGTGGCAGTCAGAGATGAGTGGCGACGCTTTAAGGAGAACGGTATGCTGTGCATGTAGCAAGATTGTCGCCAAAGACGACTCTGAGTGGCTAGATGGCAATTCGATAGATCTTGAGCTACTGCAAAACAACGAGTTGGACAACGAGATAAAACCCCGTGGCTACAATCTTAATGCATACAAACAGGCCATTTTGAATCCTAAAGGACTGGAATACACTGATCGGGTCGGAAACGTGCGTTTGTGCTCGGGTTGTTCGAACGCCTTGAAAGCGAAGAAGATGCCAAAGTTCGCTTTGTCCAACTGGCTATATTATGGCATGGATGCGCTCCCAGAAAATTTGAAGAAAGCCTTTGATGAAGCGACAATGTTCGATAGAATGTTAATTTGTCGAGCCCGTGCAAATAGCGTAGTTTGCAAATTCAATACCAAGGATGAAGTTGGTGGGAGAGCGGGTAATAATGTCCTATCACAGGCTCGGAAAGGTGTTCGAGGGAACATTCTTGTAACCCCTCTGGATGCTGTAAAGATGAACGATGTTTTACCTCCTGGGCCCGAATCTATTCGCGATACAATGTGCGCTATCTTTGTTGGATCTCAGATCCCTACAGTGGCGAACGTCACAAAATTCAGTCCTATACTGATCCGAAAGTCTCGGGTAAAGACCATGATAACGTTTCTTCTTGAACACAACCCTCATTATACCCCGAGCACCGCCTTCCAGTTTAGCGCAAACAACTTCCAAAATCTTCTAGACGGCGGAACCGACGAAGGCGTTCCATGTTACGTGCAAATTGGACAGATTCCGCTGGATGATGCAGTAGCCGCCGCAACGTCGGACTACACACCGAGAAATGTGGATACATACACTGCGTCGGATGTTAATACCGCTAGTGAGGACGTTTTGATGGAAAATGTGGGTTACACTGAAGGAGATGGCTCTCCTATCGCCTATCACGCTATGAAGACAAAGGCCCTGCAGCATTGCCTTGAGAGGCGCCCAGTATTGATTGCAGGGAGTGGCTCAACTTTTGTCCCCGATTTTCAAAATCCGTCGCTCTTATCATGGCTCTTCCCGCACCTCGACCCATGGGGGATCGGCGGTTTTCATCATCCAAGTCGACGAATTAGACTAAGTATGGAAGAGCAAGTCTCTCACTTACTACGCGTGGACAATAGCCCGTTTGAACGTGACTCTGAGTTTGCTTTTGTCTGTTACAATATCATCAGAAAATCTTCAGTCGCAAACACAGTAAGATTTTCACTGCCCTCTCACATTAGCAGAAATATTGCCCATGAATTAATTGATGTGGATGTGGAGACTCTGGCTTCATTGAATACGGCAAGTCAAACTGACCCTTCATACACCCCGCAGAACGACGACGAGCGAAAAGCATTCCGCCTTCTCGCAGAGCTCCGGCTTGCAGCAAGACATGTCCCTGGTAGTGACGGCTACAAAGTAATGTTGAGAAATCAAATTCGAGCCATAATACAACGGAGAGGGACGCCAAGTCTGTTTATTACTATAAATCCAGCTGACGTGGATCATCCCCTTGTAAGATTTCTTGCTGGTGAGGACATCGATTTAGACGACGTTAGCCGAGGTGAGGACTTGAACGAATGGCAAAGAAAGCTCTTCGCAGCTAAGCATCCTGCCGCCTGTGCACAATTTTTTGACCTTATGATTCGCAAATTTATCTCCGTGATCTTGAGATATGGCTGTCCTGACCGAGGCGCATTCGGAAAATGCACATCATATTTTGGTACTGTCGAGGCTCAAGGTAAGGGTACCCTTCATTGTCATATGTTAATATGGTTAGAGGGGCATGCGTCTCCCCAATCGCTGCGTGATAAAATGAAAGAATCAGACGAATATAGAGACCAGGTATTTCGATGGCTCGAGTCCGTGATCAAATGCGAGTTTCCTGAAGAAATGTCAATCGAGCAGGCAAGAACAGTTCACTCAAACCGGATTAGACACTCAGATAATGGCGATCCCCATCCAGGGACAATACCACTGCCAAATCTTCATCTTCATGAGCATGACATGCCTTTGTTCTGGAGATCATACAGTCATGTCGTCGACCAGTTGCTTCACCAGTACAACTGGCACGAGCATACGGATACCTGCTGGAAGTATCTGAAGAGGGGCCAAGAGAAGTGTGATGCGAATTGTCGAATGGGAATGGACGGGTCAACCCATCCAACAACCTCCCTTGACCCAGAAACAGGAAAAATCCTGTTGAGACGCCACCATCCAAAGATATCAGCTTACACTGATATTGGGACGTTCCTTCTGCAGTGCAATATAAATACACAGTATGTGGGATCGGGTGAGCAAGCGAAGGCGTATATTTACTACGTCACAGATTATATTACAAAATCGTCTCTTCCACTCCACGTAGGCATGGCGGCGCTTGCATATGCAGTCAAAAAAGCACATGACTGGGGATTAGACACAGGTGTGCGATCTGGGAGCGATAAGCACATTACTGGAGCCGTAATTATGGCGGTTAACAGCATGATGGCTAGGCACGAGATATCACACCCGCAGGTAATGAGTTATCTCGTTGGGGGGGGTGATCATTACACGCCAGAGAAGTTCTCAGTGATGCAGTGGGGAGCGATCGCACGTCATGTGAACCAGGCGTGGACAGCGGACCAGCAATCCGAGAGCCCAGAGTTAACAGCCCAAGGAGATGGCGGTCTGAACGTTGTAATTGAACCTGACGAGATCACAATCTCCAACCAGCAACTAGACTATAGTTTTAGAAATGAAGCAGTGGAATATGCAGCTTTATGTCTTTATGACTTTATAGCGAGAGTTTATAAGGTACGTTTGACGGAGCAAGAGAGACGAAACGGACGAGTAAAAGGAATGTTCAATGGGCTCGGCCATCCACAGCAAGAAACGCATCACCTTTCGATTAGAAGGATCCCGCATATACCAGTACTATTAGGGCCGTCGATTCCGAATCCCGAGAAATCTGGAGGAGAAAAAGAAGAATGGGCGACATATATGCTTATTTTATTCAAGCCTTGGAGAGAACCTTTAGATCTCAAACGCGAGGATCAGGGGTGGATAGACGCTTTTGAGGAGTTCCGGCCACAACTTAGCGAGATTCACCAGACAATTATAAAAAATATGACAGTCTTGACAGAATGCAGCGATGCTAGGGAGCACTACGATGCACGAGGACGGCGAGCTAACCCAGGAGGTGTTGAAGGCACATACGTGCCCAATATCCAAGCAAATGCCGCATATCAAGACATACCCGAGAGCATCCTTGATGCCGCATTCAGCGCTTTACAATTGGATAGTATGGACGTGAGCGAGAACAATCAAAGCTCTGCAAAGAGTGCGCTTATCGAGAAACTCGGTACAGAGGTTTGTCGGCAGCTAGATATGTGTCTTCCCGAGGGTGAGAACAGCGAAGTTGAAGTTGATGGAGTCCAGAGATGTACAAGATACAATCCTGACGAGGACGAAAATAGGGTTCGAAAGTGCGAGCTATATATGAATAAGAAACGAGAGCGGAAGCGAAAGGCACCAAGTGATATGGAAGTAGATGAGAGGCCATCGAGGAGACAGAGACAAACATCACCGGTGATAGAGATACGAAGCATCCCAGAAGGTCCTTTAGAAGACTATAAAAGACGAGCTTTCTTGTTGGTCGAAGAGATAATAGAAGTGATGAACTTAGAAGGTAATCCAGAACAACTGAGAGCATTCAAATTGGTGGCAAATCAGTTGATACTGAGGACTTCGCCGCAATTATTGTTGTACGTGGGTGGCGTTGGCGGCACAGGGAAGTCACATGTGATCAAGTGTATTGTCATGTTGTTCAAGAGGCTCAATCGCTTGAAGGAGCTAAGCCTGGGCGCACCGACGGGTACCGCAGCTACATCGATCGGCGGGCAGACACTACACTCCCTGATCCTATCAGGTCCTAACGGAAAAGGGAGGAAAATAAATCAAGGCTTGCTAGCTGACATTTGGTGCGAAGTCTCATTTCTTATAGTGGACGAGGTATCAATGGTTGGTGCCCCATTTCTGGATGAACTTTCGCTACGAATCAGAATGGGAAAAGGCGCGGACCCATCCAATCGTGAGAAGCCTTTTGGAGGAATAAATGTAATTTTCATGGGTGATTTTGGGCAGCTGGAGCCTGCCAAGCAGTATTCGCTCTTCTCACATAAGCTCGTAAAAAACCCTTCATACTCAGAAAGCAGGAGTTCATACGGAATAGAAGCAATGAATGGGGCTTTCCTATGGCGCCTTGTTTCCCATGTGATCGAGCTGAAAAAAAATGTTCGCCAAGGAAATGACCTCGCCTATGCGTCATTTCTACAGAGATTAAGGGTTCGTAAATGCTTCAAAAGAAAAGTGCCCGGGCAAGCGGATGACGAAGAATACCTCAACTCTAGGCTATTATCCAAGCTTCAAATGCAGCCGGAAGCTCTCGAAAAGTTCTGGGACACGCCGATCATTGTTGGCAGTAGGGTGGTACGGGATGCATTGAACGCTAGACTTGTTGAGTATCACGCCGGTCGGCAGGGCATGGAGGTGTCTCTCTACTATTCCAGAGATACGGTCAAACGGCGAACTCCATCCAGCAGTCTACAGAAATTATTATGGGAGATTCCGTCGGCTAAAAATTTTGATGCCTTTGGATATATCCCAATGTTTATAGGAATGAAGGTAATGGTAACTGAAAACATTGCATTTGACAACGGAATTGTAAATGGGAGTGAGGGAACTCTGGTTGAGCTGAAGTACGAAGAATTCGAAGGACGGAGGTACGCAACAGTCGCATTTGTTTGCATTAAAGGCTCTGGTATCAATGCTCCCGGAGAAGAAGATTCAGATGTAGTCCCTATTTTCCCTTCGGCGTCGTCCGTCCAATGTACTGAAATATTCCACCCAGAATTAAAGACTCAATCTTTTAGAAGAAGACAGCTCCCTCTAATACCAGCGTATGCCTATACTGACTATAAAAGTCAAGGAAGAACCCTTGAACGAGCCATTGTTGATCTTGCGACTGCTCATGGCCAAGGTGCTTATGTGATGCTCTCTCGAGTTAAGTCGTTGACCGGCCTTGTCATTTTGCGGTGGTTTCCTTCTTCAAAAATACATGGGAATCTCTCGGAGGATCTTAGAAACGAGCTCGAGCGACTCAATAAATTGGAGATAACGTCCACGACTCAAATCACAACTCAGCTGAATTTGGGGACAGAAATAACTCAACGGATTGAGGATACTGCATGATATAAGTACTACAGGGCCTATCTGTGATATAATTTTTTGAGCTATGCATCGTTCTGTGAGTAGATAAAGTAAAGCGCAGGGAATGTAGGGTACACAGAGGCATCACTGAGGAAAGTCACAGGAATTGGAAGGGGATTGGTATCACTGGCTTCATAGTCGTGATTCGACGCAATGGTACCGTTAGGGATATAAAAATCGTCCTCATCGCTTTCCGGTTCGAATTGATATTCTCCATCTTCCCCATCCAAGTCTTCGTTGTCGGTTGGGTCTAACTCTTCGCCGTCTTCGGTTTCTGTCGTATCCGATTCTTCATCCTCAGAGAGTAGGTAGCTAACGCGCATGGGAGTACGTCTGGTCTTCGTCCACGTTTCACCTGTCCTGGTCCACATGATATCACCAAAGACACCGAGCGTAAAACATCTTCTTGTCGACGACGCGCGGAAGAGCTGATTTTGTTGCAGATCGTGGTATTTTTGAGTTGAAATTTCACCTATTATCACGCGCCTAGCATTCACGTTAAACCCCAACTCGCGGATGCGGCTGAACACTGTAAGATTTTCGGAAAATATTTCCATGATGTACTGCAGAAATCGGGTGAGAATCAAGACCCCAGAAATGTATCCAATGCTTACCGCTCCGTTTATTTTCGAAGAAAATATGATTAGACACTCCAGAAAAGGCAGCGCATCACTGATGGCACTGAGCGAGGTAGTGACATGCTGCTTTTCTTCCAGATCCAAGACGATGACCAGTCGCCGTATCAAGGTATTTGGAGCGTAGTTCCCCGTCAGAGCTTCGAGAACCTGGACTAGGCCTGGGAAACGAAGGGGAAATATAACTTCGAGACAGGAGAGGTTTCGATACTTTGCAATATCCAGTAGTTGGATGGCACCACAGATCACAAGCTTTTCCATTGCTGGAAGCACGGAGTTCTGAACTGGTTTCGTAGGTGGGAGAAGCCGAGCTGAGATGTCTGAGAAGAATGGGGTGGCGTTTCGAATAATACTGGTGTTACGCATCCTCTGGTGCAAGAACGGCGTGTGATTTGGTGGTATGGAAAGAGTGAGTGAGTGAAGCTGATCCATATATCCTGCTGCCAGGCAGAAGACTGGGTATACCACATAGATACTGTCGTCATTGGCGATCTTGAGGGTCAGTGAGCGTACAAGGGATCCATATTCCATCGAACGACGTGCAGGCGATGCAATAACACAAAAAAGTGCCTTTGCATTGGAGTCGTCCACGACGGGGTCGCGATAGATCTTGCGCGAAACAACGGCCTGAATCCGCTTGCAGACGCGGACGAACTGAAGTGCGTTTCTCCAGTCGGTGTAACAAACAATTTCGTCCAAAGTCTCGTTTGCAAGACTGAGCAGTGGGGAAGTAGTACCAGCACTGTCAAATTCGTGTAAGCTGCGCAACTCTAGAGATTTGACGGGTAACCTACTTCGTCATAGTGAAACTTTTTTGGGAGGTACAACTGAGGTCAACCGCTGTTGTTATATGGCTTGATGCAGTAGCAGATTCGTAGCTCATCCAAAGGCATAGGCATGATTGATGCAGAGCTCAGGTGTTGACCTACATGGGAGGCCGGAGAGGTTTTCCCTCTGGTCACCCTGCTCAGGGGCTCTCCCCATTAGGAAGTTTCTCCTTACTCCGGTCTCTCACGGGACAAGGAGGCGGGGCGTTAACTCCATTTGCCTCCAGGGAAGCGCTGAGTCTCCCATCGCTGAAGGTGAACTTGCGCACTCAGCGCTCAAGCGTTGATTCCTGCGGTCCAAAACCCTACAAATAGCTAAGAAGATGGCTCTGGTTCTCATCCATAATGGCCAGCCTTGCTAGCGAAACCGCACTCTGTTTGCAGCTCGCAAACTCGGAGAACCTCCTCACTGCCCAATGCTATCCTTTCCCAACAAGATTGATAAAGATAAATTAGTGAGTTCTACGACTTACTCCCCCAATGTACCATCTCTGAAAGCATTAGTCCTAGGAACAGTCGAGGCCATCCCGTTCCTCCTGAACTCCTCGTTGTCCACTCTCAAGTCTACCAGTTCAATCTTCCACGATGCTTTCATGGATGCACAGCAAGGCTTTCAGTTGAACATACAGACTGGCATAATATCACGGTTATTTTTCTATGCGGATTGCCAGCCGACGAGGGTGAAAGTTGCACGTTTATATGTGAATACCTCTCTCCTTATTTTTGCAGTTAGTTTCTGACCATGCGACGCAATAGTTAACGTCTCCAAATTGCTACAAAATTCGACATCATTAGAGCTTGAAAAATATGAGAAACGCATTGGTACGTAATTGAATAACCTCGTTCATTCTCTTAAGTCTCAAAATGATCCCACAGTTTCACTTCCTTCTGAAGATTCGGACGATGAATCGAATTCTATGCCACCGCTTCTTTCACGTTCTGAATACGACGAGGAGGCAAGCAGACCAGAGAAGCCCTGGCAGGTTATTGTTGACTGGGGAGGGCTCTTTCAGACCGGTATGAACATATAATAGCCAAATTTCATGCCTTTCTCAACGTCGTCTTTCTCCTCCAGATGATGGTGTAAATCAGGAATCCCAAATTATTGCTCCTGGGCTTGGGGGCACTGAGTTGGAGACGTCTGTTGGGCTCAACGACAAGAAGGTTGGTGAATTTGCATATTTGCGTTTGGTTTCTCAGCTCACAAGTCCCAGTTCACCTCTTATAAGATGACTGGTCGTACACTCATTGGCAAAATCATCGAGAACTGAAGGATGCCTTCCCAATGGTACTTTTTGTGCCTATGGATCCAGACCTCACATCAAATTCTACGACCTCGCTCGTTCTTCCTCTCTTTATTAGTGTTCAAATAGCGTCCAATGACTGCTTTCAACTTATTTGCGCTTACGACCATAAGTCTACAACGCGCATTGTGATTATTACATGCTGGTGTAGATGTGATTTATGAATTCCTATGACCGTGATCAATTATCATGTATATAACGAAGTCTGTTCAAATGATACCATGACATGCAATGATACCGGCGACCAA
>Ga0247741_1000446_pt1 | contig 23826 bp, 30 predicted proteins | sample UWRJL213509R2_FD_180945 | JGI IMG/M metagenome (GOLD analysis project Ga0247741, IMG submission 180945) | Plant litter microbial communities from Arlington Agricultural Research Station in Wisconsin, United States - UWRJ-L213-509R-2 | ecosystem: Environmental > Terrestrial > Plant litter >... | reverse complement strand
CAGCAGCATGCCCACTACAATCAAGAATAATATCGGAAGTGGCTACTGGGTCGATATGTGGGTGATATGCGACTCTGCCAATTGTCACCTCTTCTCTTCCGACGATAATGGCCACCTGTACCGGTCCCAAACCTCACTCACCAACTTCCCTAATGGCTTCAATGAACCCGTCATTGCGATGCAAGACTCGAATAAGAACAGGCTATTCGAGGCCTCCAACGTTTACCGGGTCGATGGCAGTTATCTTCTGCTCGTCGAGGCAATCGGGAGCGATGGCCGCAGATACTTCCGCTCCTGGACTTCATCCAACATCGCAGGGCCGTGGCAGCCGCTCGCAGATTCCGAGGCAAAGCCTTTCCTTCGTGCCAGCAACGTCGCTTTCAGCGGTACAGCTTGGTCCAAGGATATCAGCCACGGGGAGATGATCCGCAGCGGCATTGACCAGACCCTCACGATCAGCTCCTGCAACATGCGCTACCTCTATCAAGGCCTTGACCCTAACGCCAGCGGGGACTATAACAGTCTTCCATGGCGTCTTGGCCTCCTCACACAGACAAACTCGGCGTGCTGAGCGGTGGAATCACCTGGGAGATGCAGCAGTGGCTTCGAGATTTAGGAATGGCAGGGAATGGGGAGCGAATACAATCGCTAAGATTTGAAATGTGATTTATTAGTTAGTTGACAATGGTTAAATTGAACAAGACTGCTGCCTCGCTCCGCTTCGGCGCCTCAGTTGTCTCGATCCGGTGAAGTGAAGGGACTTCAAATCTAAAAAAAAATGTCGGAAAATAAAGACGATTAAGGATACATAAGTTGTGGAGAATCAAATTCGGGAATGCCGAGCTAACATCGCCTCGGTGTGCCTCCATTAAGTTTGAACGGGGGACAAAGTCGGGACCGCCAAGATAGGCGCTAAACAAAAGGCAAGATGATCGCCTATTGCGTCGCTGTTGTGACTGGAGAGTTGAAACGTTGACTTCGTATAGACTCGGAACGTTACATGTCACGGTCACACTCCAGCAGAAATTTACTAAGTCCAACTGGGACCTGGGCTACTGGCAGCGGGAATGCCCCCGGCCGAGTTAACTCACAGTCAGTCTATAAGTGAGGGTGGCCTGCGGTTGGTATCTGTAATAATCCTGGAGTCACCTTAGATAAGGAAACTGCAGGCTGGCTTGCACTCCGCCTACACTCCGACCTGCGGGCAGCTTGCAGGTTGGCGAGACTGCAGGTGACCCGCGGAAAGGCCCTCTGGTAGTGTATCGTCGACCCTCTACCATAATTATATGATACCCGTGAGTGGTCTTCACGAGCGAGGATGTGATCGGTTTATCAACAGTCGACGGCGTGAGCGCAAATGCCACGTCCTGAAAGGCTCCAACCATGCTTCCTCGGACCATCCATCCTAAGCTTCCACCAGCTGGCCATAGAGGCATGAGTAAATGGAATGAGGACCACCAGTAAATCAACGGACCTTTAGCCTTGTCCTCAGAGTATTCCTGAGCTACCTCGTTAAAAGCCTGCCCCCCCTGTCGCAAATACATGAGTCATCTGGAGTTCCACCGTAGATCGCAAACAGATGGACCTGGATCTTTTGAAGAGCTTCGGTGGCTTTCGAGTGTTTCTCGCATAGTATGTGCCGCACATTCACTGCTGTTGCTGCCTTCAGTGCGCCTTTGTTCTGGAAGGACCCAGGATGACTATCAATGTCGAATACGTTGAGTCAACAACTGCCTGCCTTCGTATCTTTCTTGTCACCGTCATCACTGGTAGCTTTCGCCTTACCCTTCTTCTTAGCGTCCGACTTCTCAGCTGTCTTTTTGTTGTCATTTGATGCAGTTCCTTTCTTCGTCATGGCGATAGAATTTGCGATAGAGATACACTGTAGACTTTGAAGGTTTAGTCCAAGAGTCTAAAAGTCAGCTTGTGAAGTCAGAAGGATATGGTCACGTGGAAATCACAGATATCGACCACCTGAAAAAGTCAAAGTGATAAGGCGACCTAGCACAGTTTCTTATTTCAGGGCTACAGAACTTGCCAGCTGAGAATTCATATATTCAGATACAGAGACATGATATCAAAGCAATAAGCTACAGCGTCCAGAGTCAAGAACTCACCGTACAATCTCGTTCAATTCGACCGTCCCCTATCCCCAACTTGGGTGGTTGGACGAAATCAGTTCCCTGTTCCCTGTCCACCGCCCTGGCCGACAAAATGTGGTTTGAGAAAAGCGGGCTTGTTTGAAACCCTCAATTTGAAGTGTATTTTATCACCACTAGAGCTGTACCCGTGCTCCGCACGGTGGAGGTGTTTTGAAGGTCTATGATATTTTTTGTATCCCTCACTGGTCAGTCACTGGTGTAACTGTCGCTAAGATTACCTTCAGCCTCGAATGCACCTACCCGTGCTCCCCATAGTGGAGGTACTTATTCTCAACGGAGAGGGGTGACTAATTGTATCTCTCGCCGATTTCTTTTGAACATTAACTCGAATTAAAATCGCCTTGCGCCTTCAATACAACGCCAGGGGGAGGAGGAGGAGGAATGCTCGTGAACAAGCTCGACAGTGAGTGATCTTATTTTTGTACAGTGTTATGAAGGACTGTTTTTCAACCAACGGCTTCAATCCGTCAGATCCCAGTTCCGCCCACGCTCAGGGGATTCGGTGGATTCAGATGCAGGCCTCCCGCCAGTGCTGGCCCGAGTGGTGCTGCTGCCACTTCCCCCTCTACGCCGACACCATCCTCGAGCGTGAACAAACGCCAGCGTGTGGCTGCGCTAGCGCCAGCAGCAGAAGACAACCACGATGACATGTACACAGAGACGCCTGTCGCGCCACCCAAGACCAACGCAGCGAGCCGCCGCTACTACATATTATAATTTACTATTCAGCACTCTTTTTCCCCTTTGCCTGGCCGAAGCTTCGAATAGGTGGCACCGACGACCTCGAAGCCCCCCAGCACCGTGCAGAGCACGGGTACAGCTCTAGTCGTAGCAATAGCTGCATTGTACTGTGTCCGATGATGGTATTTCTTTTACGAGCTGTCTTTCGACATGATCTCCAAGTATTATCAAAACATAAAGTAGTCTTTAAATATATGTGTATTAACTTTATAAACATGCAGTGACATCAAAAGGAGGATATGAGGCAGATTCCAGAGCGTTCTGAAGATATGTTCGTGGGCGATGGAGTGAACAGAATCCGCAGAATGCGAATAAAAGTAGCGGTAGATACACATGCAATGTACCCCATCCTAAGCGGATACAAACATCCTATCACCTTGATCCAACCGTTCGCTTTCGATTAGTTTTTTCCGCGCAAGTGGAAAGTGCAACCTGAAAAGTCCGGATCAAAGGCATCAGCGAAAAATTCTCAAGAGCCTGAGAGTCAATGAAGTAGCTCACCCCACCGCATTGTTCCCCGAGAGATGCACCAGCAACGGCTACTAAGAAGCCGGCAAATGTGGTGGAAATAGCTGAGGCAAGGACTAAGATAGGCTGAAGTCTCATCTCGAGGACGGACCGCTCAGATGACCAGACATCCTAGGACTTGTGAAATCAATGAAGATTTTATACGCCTTGCAGTGCGAAACTCAACGAAGCGTGGAAATTTGAGAATGGTCATGCTCACCGCTACACTATGTCTCTCGACAGCGAAGTCTAAAGAAAAAGAACCGGCGTAATCCCCGGCGGCTTCGCTCATGAACATGACCAACCCAAACTTCCAATATCAATTCATGGGGTAAGTTTTTCGTGTGTGTGACTGTCAGAGAAGTGTCGGTGGGATAATTGGTTTTTCCGAGCTGTACATCGCCTCCTGTCGCGGGAGTGGAGGCGGTAGTGTAGTTCTTCGTCGTTCGTCATGCCGTTCATATAGCTCTGATAGGTACTTGTTTATAGCTCTACTCCCCGCTCAATCCTCGGTTTTGGTGGTAACTGAGGATGATGGCCGTGCAGCGTATGCCAGTAGTTCGTTCGTCCCGTGGTACTCCAATAACAGCTTGCTGGCACGTAAACGCGTAAATCCAGCATGGGACAGAGAACGTAGAATTTAGGTCATAGAACACAGTGTAGAGATGGAGCATGGAACGTAGATACCAGATCCAAAGCCAGAAAGAACCCAGAGCTTGAGCCCGACGGAGTCCGAGTCAGAAAAACAGCGAGAAGTCACCGTGACAGCGAAAGTCGGTGATAAAGAAGGAGGGCTACGAAATGGAAATGGGCTGAAGCATCGCCCACCAAGTCCCAGCGAACCACGAACCTCGAGCCTGATTCTGACGCTGGAAATAGTGCGTGTTATCATGTAGTGGTTCTAGAATGTGTGGTCGATTGACCTGCCCAAAAACCGTATCGTAACGCATACAGTAACCCTATTAATTACACTCGACATACACCCGATATGGCGACCCAAATTTTTCAAGGCTGAGAACATTTAATTGCTTGTAAAAGTTGAAAATCGAGACATTGTGCGCCGAAACCAGGCTGTCCAGATTTATGGAAAGCCCACGACTGAGGCGATCTATTAGGACAAGATGACCTTAGCATATTCTCCCAACACCAGAGGAGAAGAACAAGATTCAGGGCTTGAACGAATGACGAACAATGGGCGAGGCCTCAGAAGATCTCGCTACTGGACATCTGAATGCTTAGTTTCGTGTTGGCTGGTATTAGGCAAAAATGAAACACACCTATAGTTGAAAACTTGAGCGCTTCAGTCAATCTCCGTTCCTAGCTCTGGGTCGGATGTAGGTGATCAGATATCAGCTTGCACGTATACAAACACGTACATAGAACAGAGAACGTAGAACGCGCACGTGATTCTGCGAGCTCGAGGGCGAACGGGCAAATCACCCTGCTGCTACTGTTGTTGTAGGAAGACCATTAGAGACTACACCGATGGAACGGATAATGAGCTGGAGATGGTGACACACCTTCGCAGGTTGGACGCGTCACTCAGATTTCAGATTCCAGATCCTGGATATGCTCAGGCTCACCAAAAGTATCCGGACACAGCGAAGTCCAAGTTGAATATAACTCAGCAACGACCAAACCCGAGACCGCAAAACTCAGGGATATTAGAGTCCTATACTAGACGAAGATATAGCACCAGAAATGACAAAAACTCACGATGGCCTTCGGGGGAAAATAGGAGAATTCTTGTTTCCTGCCAAATCTCATCTTTGAACTGACTTAAGAAATTGGGGTTTTTTCTGTAATTCGCAAAGAGCACATGTAACTAATAATTATACAACTGTTTTCAAAGTATTTGGCCGACTGGTTGCAAAGATACGAAGCTTGCAATGATGGAACATTTAGCCTTAGTAAAACCGTGTGAACCTCGATCAAACCTCGAAAATGAGCTACTTTCTGAGCTTATACCGAGTCACGTTCAGCGAGGAAATGTCTGATATTTTTGGTGTGATATCTCAGCATGTATTTCTATCGAAAAAAAAACATTCTCAGCTTGAACGGAGCTATTTGGAGCACTGTGGTTTTTGGTAGAAAGTGACAATTACCCTACTTCCCCTCAAAGGTCATATCAAATTTTGTCATTTCTGGTGCTATATCTTCGTCTAGTATAAGGCTCTAATATCCCCGAGTTTTGTGGTCTCAGGTTTGGTCATTGCTGAGTTATATTCAAATTCGCTGTGTCCGGATACTTTTGGTAAGCCCTCAGACTTCACCGTTCTTGAAACTGGGTTCAAATTGACGAGTCAGAGTGAGAGGAGCCACTCGCAGTACTAGATCCTGATATCGCAACTGGACGAAGGACATGTCAGGCGTGTTTGAGGCAGGAGGTGCAGAGCTCTGAGCAGGGAAGAGAGACCGCCTGAGGCCTGATATCTCAACTTGGACACGTCAGCCAGAGAGACGTTTATGGCGAGCTGGCTCTGATATTGGACCATGTCCATGAAAGCCCTGGCACATTGGCACTGGAGGTGCAAAGTCGACGTGGTTGGGTTGTCTTCCATGTCCATCCTGATACCGTCTTGTCCTACCTCTGTGGAAGGGTACAAGTCGCGCGTGAATCGGGTCGAGAGGTTAGTGGCCGCGACGCGTCGTCCGTATCCTATGGCCAGTTCTCAGACATGTCATCCCGCACAATGTGGGAGATATAGAAACTGTCTTGATCCAAGGCGTAATTATAGTTACTTAACACGTCGACTGCGGGGGTCAGTCGCCGAGGCAATAGCAGTGTTCGATGATGCGGCCGGGATAAAACTATTTGCAGTGCCAGTGACGTGCCGGAAGATAAGATGAGATTTGTGTGCATCACCAATTATGCAGAGCGCTGCTTCGGAGGAATTATCGTCCGGACGCAACTAGCATAAGACGAGGGGTTCCTTATTTTCAGTCTTATGTTACTAACACGGTCACTTTCCATCGGATCAGGTACTTTTTCGAGTCTCGACGTGTTCAAGTTGGAGCATCAGACGACTTGAAGCTGGCGTAACGCAAACACCATGCCGTGAATGCAGAATATACCCCTGAGAATTTTGCGTTTGGAGTTCGGCGAAGCGGTGATGTCTCTTCTGGTCATGACAGGGTTGCCTTTTGACGACGGAAAACCTGGCCCAGTGAATTACCCAATTGCAACAAAAGGACTTTCAATTCAGCATCTCTGCAGAATCTTCCATTGGCATATATTTGATGAATTTGCTTCCGTAACGCAATCGTGCCATCTCGTCAGGGCCAAAACTCGCGTTCATCAAGTCTGAGGGCCACATCCCAAGGGACAAAGCGGGCAAGCAGTGCTAGCTTATCGTCTTTGTACCATTCCCAGCTCATAAGATGAATCCCATTGCAACAATGGAAGACTTGCTGTAGATACACGGTGCCACATCTTTCGGAGGTCATATAAAGAGCCCAGCAAGATTCTGTTAATCCTCGTCCTCACTCCCTGAAAGTAACAACCATATCTTCAAAAAACCCCATACACCCCTTCTCAAAATGTCCGCCGATCCTAGACACCAGGTCATCATGGCTGCCCTCGAAGAAGCTTCCAACACTTTCCTCCAAACGCGGTACGTTCCCAGGCGCCTCTCCACTCACAATCATAATATTAAGTGAGCCTCTCTAGTGCTACTACTGGAATCTCAGATTACTGGAGACATTCCAACGTCATTCGGCGCAACCAACTCGTTGCCCGAGCACGCGACACCATTCTATCCAACTGGCACCCCGAAGCCGTACCCGGAACCCCAGCATGGAATCAGCACTACAACGGTCTTTTGACTTGGGCTCGGGAGACGTTGAGGGTCATCATCGTGCGTCCTTATAATATGATATCTTATATTTCTCTTGGCCCACATATTACACGTTACACAGGACCGCCATATGAACTCAGGCGACTCCCCAGCTGCCTCTGATAATGAAGGACATCTCCGTATCGCAAAAAAGTCCAGCAAGCATCGTCGACGTCGTGATGACGGAGATGATGGGGTATTCAACATGTCCCCTTGATCAGGATGGGGGTGCTCGACGCTGAAAATCTCGAGAACGAACGAAATGTAACCCTCTCATATTGAATCTCCAACGTATCCTATACCATATTGCAAGTATCCACTTTAGACACCCCTTCCAATCTTTTATACCTGCATCGTCGCTTGTACCATAACATCATCGTAGCATCCTAGACGCGACACGCCCAATAACTCAGTTCTTTTATCACGCTACTCATTATGGGGAGTTTGAACTTAAGCACTTAATCATACTGTTGAATTGCCGGTTTGATGTGGAAATTTAGCCTTCACGGACCCATAGTAAGTACCCCATTCAGAATTACCGGCACTATCATCTTGGTTTTGACTGGTGCCTTGCCCCTGGAATAGTCCGAAATGGAGCCTAAAAAATATTCAGCATCATAAAAAATTGGATGGGGTTTAAAGCCATCTAAAAATCCTTCCAAAAATCCTTCAAGCATGCCATCATTTTTGACCGCTTGTTTTCAGGCAGGATAACTTTGGTGCAGCTCTACATTTTGACTGCGTAAGACGGATACTAAAATTTAAACATCTTCCAAAGGTTTTCTAATACATTTTTCGATAGTTGACTGCCAGATTCAAATTGATCAATGGTTCGCGGTCATGTGACATATTTGTCGCGCACACGACGCGTCGCGGAATGCCTGTATCGGTGTATATCTGATTTTACACATTTCCCTCAACCGATTCGATGAAATCACATATATTCTGTATTTGATGGAGTACTATTGTGATCAGGGAGTTTCAAATTTTTTTAAATCTAATCAATAAAACAGGTATTACATATGCGGAGACTCCGAAAATTTTTATATGAATGCTCAAGGGTCTCATAAACCCAAATATCCAATTATTTTTAGGAGAAGTGAAGAAGGGACTGCAGCGGACAAAATCCGCGTCCGAAAGTCCAAAAATCAGGGAGTTTCAAATGCTGGTAACGCCATGTCGCTGTGGTGAAAATTGACGCGTGTGACAGGCGCATTTTGTCACGAAAATGGTCGTTCGTCCTCCCCAAGAGCAAATACTCGTCCCAGACACAAATTTCTGCAGAGAAGTTCTTATATAACGTCAATTAATAAGTCCAAACAATTTGAAGTCTTTTCATCCATTCTGAGCCAAAATGTGAGTTTTAAACAAGCTTTGACCGAGTTCTCGTTCGTGATTGTCGATTTATATACCTCTGACTTGCTTTCTGCTGCCAATTTTTGAGATCCATAATTTTGAAATATATCCCTATTTGAATATGCAAAATTACGCTGAATTTACGTGGTATTGTGCCAGGAAAGTCGATTTTGAAACTCTATGTCCGTTTGAAACCCAATGCACATGATAGTACGGTCTCGAGGGTTGGTGTCGTACCCCTCCGGCCATGTACGTGGTATTTAGTTGGGGCTGAAGAGTAGACGGTGTGAACCGTGTCTCTTCAAGGCGTAGGACGATAGAGGTGCTGGGTGAACTACTGGGGTTTGAGTCGACGAATGTGTGTACTCAAGTGTATAAGTGCAGAACGATTTTATGAGACCCGTAAATATAAGGAGTACAGAATAATAGAACGGCTCATGTGGGAACCTACCTAAGTTCATAAACTCAAGGGAAAGATCTCATCCAGCATGGCTGCTGGTGACAGTGGCAGTTGGGCACCAGGACAATGTTTCTTCCGTTCTGAAGGAACGGCTGGTCCAAAGGCAAAAAAATTAGGCACATTGGAAAGGTATAGTTTAGGAAATTTAATAAATATAAATAAATTCAGGAGATATCACTCCATAGCTGGAGATATAGCCCAGAGGTGACCGTGAGGCAAATCAGGTAACTATTCAGGAGTGGCTAAGGCTATTGCTGAGCTAAAAATGCGACTGAAATGTGCAAATAATCTAGTTTAAACAGGCTCTTGAACGTACTAAACAGACCGTTGGGGATTTTCAAAAAAGGAGAAGATTAAAACAGGGAGAGGGGAGAAGGTGTGAATTTCCCAAGGTTCTGTCGCTCCTGGTAACGCGCTTGGAGTATCCAGAGGGTTATTAGCTCTTAAATACAAAGTCATAGGCAGATAGAAGCGAGGAAATTTGAGGCAGGGCCTAAACGACCTGCAGGGAGGCCCAAATAGAAAGTCAGTATAGCGCAACAACCAGCGCACTTCATGGCACGTGCATAGGCTTATTACAAGAACTTAAACAACGCGTAGAAGATGTAAAAAATTCCAAGAGGATCGGGGTAGTCGTTTCAAAGATATGAGGGTACGAGTGTACCTTCTCCCCCAACTCAGGATCCAGAACTGAGCCAAATTACTCTACATGAAGGTCCAGTATCATGTTCTATCTTCTGATTTAACAGATATGAGGACGTGGGTGGGTGGGTTAAATTTTTCACGGATAGCGGGCTCGATTCTGACGAGCGACGAGGAACCACCTCCGGATTGAGGTGGTGGTACGAACGACTTAGATGTCGTGTGACGGCTGTCTATGTGGCAACTCCTTCCCACGAGAAAACGTACCCGTTGGCTGCGCCTCCGGGTACTTCACTTATTCAAAGCTGTTTAAAGTTTTCTGCAGGCCGAGCTCCATCTCATTTCAGGTTCATTCTCCCCTAGACCGAAAAGCACCTAGTCGAAGTAATGTCATCGAAGTTCTGCTGCCTAAGATCAAAAGCTGGACCATTCAGACGAACCTAATATAAAAGCAATCAGCAAGGCAATCCCAAAATAACTACGAAAATGGAAGACGACTAACTTCAAGCCCGGTGCATTGTGGGTGCTCATAAAGTATGCAATTAAAGTTCGCAGCGCCGCCTTCACGAGCGGGGAAAGCCTAAACGTAAGTTTTCAGCAGAAAGTTTGATGACCTTTTGATTTAAAAAACCGCACGCTAGTCACGGTGTTGTCCCAGTTCCCGCCGTCTTGATTTAGGAGGGAGAAATCTCCATAGCATCCTCCGTTCGCAGTAGTTATAGATATACAACCTGTGGGGCCGGGAGAGAGGTTAAGATCCCGAGCGCAATGTGGTGAGTCCTGGTATGCAATACCAGACACAGCACTCCCACTTACTTGCACATGATAATTTCTAAAAAGCGGCGCTTCTCGAGCGTGACTTATTTTCCAGCCCAGAAGAAAAATGTAAGAGAAAAGGAAACAGAGGGTAATTGTGAAACTGTATCGCACCGACTCAGCTCGCAAATCAATGACAGCGGCAGTGGCGCTCACAATGAGAGATGCAATGGGGACGAGAGAGAACTGCATGCTGACGCCGTGACTGAGGTGACGAGTTTGAAAACTGATGAAGGCTGCTAAAATAATAATGCTGCAAGCTCTCCATTTGTACAGAACAGAATTCGCTTTGGCGCTTGTTTGTAATTCGATTTATCGGTTGCATGGTCGCACGAGTCTCGGTTGCGTGGCTGTACTAGCCGGGTAGCGCGGTTGGTCCTGAAATAAGATGAATGTTTCGATCCCCTAATGTTTGTTATTGATACTTTCAGGACTATATATAGCCTTAGAACAGCGCTCTCTGGGTTTATTTTGCTGCGCATGGTATTAAGGCATGATGTCGAGTTACTGAGCCGGAGATTACCTCCTTTGGATTCTAGTCTGTGCGCCACACATTCACGGTAAATTTAAACCGGTAGTCTCTCATTATATTTGAGTCTACCTCCTTAGCTATTATTCTCTCATAGTCTTCCCCAATACTCTTCCTGGTCTATTCAATAGCACTTCAAGTCCAGTCGACGGCCTTGAGGCTTGACGGGGATTCAATACTGCTTTAATTGGATCACCTCTACTTAACGTACAGCAAATGTTTTGCTTCAAGTTCCTCCGTTAGCAACGGATCATAACTGAAGGATCATCTCAAGTCGCTCGTTTGGATATCAAGATGCCACATATGTCGTTTACTGCGGCGCATTTCCTCGAAACATCCGCCTTGGCTTCTACTTGGAAAACAACTGGTTCATCTTGTAGAAATTTCTTATTTTCTATCAATATTTCGAAGGTCCCTGCCTCTTGAGGCGCTCTTTTCAATGCCCACGAGCGCTGGCGCTCACAGATACTTCGTAGTACCAATTTAGTCTTGGCGTGTGGTTCGAGTCGACGTAGTTAGTCATCCTGCCCGCAAATGCACTTCTGCGGAGGTGTACGAGTCGCGCATGAATCAGGTTTAGAGGACTTGTTCAATTCGTTGGCCTCGGTGCGTCAACCAGGTGAGGGCACATCTTCCTCTAGACTTTTCTTCCCGATTTGTCGATGATCAAAACGGGTCCGAGCGCGCCGAGGGTCCGGATACCCAGGTTGATTTCTTCGTACGTACGCCCAACATGCTGGTCAGCAACGTTCCGTGATTGCTACAAGTATCAGCCATGGTGCATGAGTAACGTTTCTCCATGCGTCCTAATGGATATCCCATTACGCTGGTGTCTTTCATGAGCGCACACCAATACTTCCTCCCATGCGCAGACGACCTAGAGAAGACTTGGAAGCTGGTGGTCAGGCTGACCACCAAACCTGAAATTGAGTAGACATGGCCTCGAATTATATGTATTTCAGATAAATTTCCACGAATACTAGATAATTTAGACGAGATGAATGTGGTGTAACTTGAGCCCTATTTATTGTGCTTTTCAAATATAATGGCATCCTGAGAAAATATCCCAAACTGGAAAATTTTAGAATTGAAGCCCCAACATCGCTGGTGCTGTCCCTCCTCCCCAACTTCGCTGTATCTGAGCCATGGCCACACGGAAAAAGTCAACTCGGAAGGCCCCAGCCTCTGACCACACTTCTCCAACATCTGAACAGGAGGAGGAGGGGGCTGAGCAAGCTGAGCAAGAGGAAAACGACGAACTGGGAGGTAAGTATATGCACCAACCTTGCGGAATATTGTCTGAGGCTTATCATTTGTGACAGAGAGCATCCATAACGATGGTCAGGGGATCCAACTCACTGTTACCCTTACTGAGCGGCGTCCATCGTCCAAGAAGCGTCCAAGGACGAATGCAAAGCTGCCTTCGTCAACAAAGGTTGTCTATATCCATGAAGATGTGAAGTTTCTTGACTCTGTGGTCATCATCCTGGCTGTGGAGTTTGACAGAAGGGATCTCTGTAAGGGAGACTTGGACACCAGGGGCCATCTTGAGGCCCAGACGCCCTTTACAATGGAATACAGCATTCCTTGAAACACAACCCTCAAAAACGTCGGACTCTCCTCACAGTCAGACTGGAAAACGTTCATGAAGGAGGCTAGTGTCAAGGGTCAGGCTAAGCTCCTTATCAAAGAGAAGGAGGTGAGTATTACAAAGTTCTCTTGCAATGCTATTGACTAATGTCCTCATCGCAGAAACCTAATGATTTACAGGAAGATGACGAGGATGGGGAGGACACCTCTGATGATGAAGCACTGGGTAAGAAGAAGAAGAAGAAAAAGGTTTGTGGTATCATAAACTCTATACACTGTGCGCTGCTCACCTATTCTACAGGCCTCTGCTCCAACGGAGGAAGAGAATGAGCAAACCATCATCATCGAACGTTTGAGCGCAAAGCACATGTGCGAGGACAAGAAGTGTACCTTTGCTGGACCATGTTGGGTTACTGCTGAAGGCCCCAATCACATACACTTGACCCACCTTCATCTACGCACTTGGGCTTTGGCTATTGTCAGAACTTGATTGAGGTCATTGTTTCTTCGCTTACTCGTTGTCTTCTTCCAGGAAACCGGAGCCGAAGGCGTAGATGATGACACACCACCAAATATGAAGCTATTCAATGCTACAACAGTGAATTCAGGTGCTGATGTGGCATCTATGGCGAAACGACGTGCTGCAGCAGCTACATCTAACTCTGGGTCTAATGTCTATGTTAGCTTTGATGGTCTAGTCGAACTGATACATGGTGAACACACTCCTGGTGCTCGGGCTCAGAATCAACCTGCTTCCACTGTAACTGCTGCTGCACCTCCAAAACTGACTAGCGAAGTCTCCAAGTGGCCAAAAATGGACCTGGCAACATTCTGCGATGATTTCGATCTACCTCACGAAGTTCAAGAGAAGCTTTGTAAGCTCGGCGTACAAGGACCGCACGCACTACGCTTTATCAAGGATGACGATCTTCGTGGTGAGGGTCAGTTCATGATCGGTGAAGTGGGAACTCTCCGTGATGCTGAAGAGCGCTGGGTCAACCGTTGCAGCTTTCAATAATTCTGATACAAAACGATATGTATTATAACTGCTTTGCTATGCATCTTGTCGAATACAACCTTTCAGCCCACATAGTACCCAGAATGTTGAAAAAATCCCCATGTCATCTCTGGGGTTATACATGAACACGCCTCATACAACTCGTAGTATAAAGCTTCCTGTTGGTAGAAGTAAAGTCCTTGGCGACGAAGGTGTGCTTTGATAACTGAGAATGCAGGTTCGATAGGACTGTAGTCTGGTGAGTATGGCGGCAGGTACTCGATGCGACAACCTGACAAATTGTTAGCAATCAGGAGGTACATTGATTGGGAATACTACCGTAGCTCTCAACAAGTGCAGTGATATCTTCGTGATGATGGATGCGGGCATTATCCATTACAAGAACACTTCGAGGGCCTGGGTATGGACTGGTCAAAGGAAGCTATAGACAACAGCCATGATCAGCAAAGCAACACTCATGCATGAAGGTTACACACCAAGTCGTCACGCAGATACTTCAAGAACAAGTCCCGAGTGAACGATCCCTCTACTACTTGTGCAGCAACAATCCCTTCATCAAGTACAAGAGAAGCCAGCATCGAGAAACGCCGCTTGCGTACAAAGGGTTGAGGCACCTCAACTTGTTCTCCACGTCCTGATTGACCCCAGAGGCGAGCATACGTGCGGTTGTCTTTTGAGACTTCGTCTAGAACAATGAGGGAGGTGACGGGATGTTGGGATATTCTACGTATGAAGTCAGCCTGTTTAGTAGGGCTCCTCTTGGCAGCCATCTTCTGAACACGCTTGACACTGAGACCAGCTCTGAAAAATTCACGGTGGATTGTTGACATAGAGATCGAGAGCAAACGGTACTGTTCCAGGCATTGTTGGTACTCGTCAAGAAACATGGTTGGCTTGTGCTTCGCAAGGCGTAAAAGGTATTGGATGTCACCAGGTATCATTTTCTGCGGCCGCCCACGACCAATGGCAGCAGCTTTTGCAACTGAGCCAGTCTGTTGATACCGATGCTGGGTCTTGTAGAAGGTCCTCCGGGAAAACTTGACTATGTCAAGGATTTCGGGAAGTGTATCACGTCCACGCGCCTTGAGCCTTAGAGCAGCCATCTTTAAGTCGTCGCTGATTCGTCGATTGACCATGGTGGCGAGAGGCAAAGAGTTTGACTGTGTGACATCACGTCGCAAAACAAAACATTTATTTTTGGAGTGCCATTATTTTAGAAAAGTGCAATAATCCTGACTAACTCGTCTGAAGGCACTTAAGGCACTTATATCGTCTGATTTTCTCTATTCCTCGTGAATATCAGATATTCTCTGAGGATTTAGGATATTGATTTTTCCTAATGGCCACCCTCAAGCGACGCATCCTACTTACCACAATTCTGCTTCTGTCTAGTCATACTCGCCTCTAATCCCTACCTCACCTCCTTGGCGGATTCCAACACTCAATTGCAATTCAATAAACCGCTGTGCCTCCAAGTCACACGCCATGACTCGCAGATATATTCGTAATGTTCAACCTACTGTAAGTATTCAAGGCCTCGTATGCGTATAAATAATGTACATGTAAGCACTTTAATAAACACCTCGCCCAAGAGAACTTCTTAGAGTTGCGCTAAAGCTGCAAATCCGTTATTCCAAGGGCCACATCCCAGATACACAGAAGGCCAGTTGCTCTACCTTATCGTCTTTGTGTCGTTTCCCAGTTCATTAGATGAACTTCGCCGCCACCACAATGCAGGACTTGCCCGTACATAAACGGTCCCACTTCCTTCGGAAGTCGTATAAAGAGACCAGCGAGATTTTGTTCGTCCTCGATCTACCCATCCCTCACTTCCTGTAGATACATACCAACTACATCCTCAAAAACATTATTACACGTCTCAAAAATGACTACCGATCCTAGATACCAAGCCATCATGGCGGCCCTTGAAGAGGCTTCCAATAACAACCTCCAGACATGGTATGTTCCTCGGTATCTTGCTTGTATATAGGTCTAATGCATCTTTTAATTGCGCTAGCGGTGTCTTGGACTACTGGAGACAGTCTAACGGCATTCGGCGCAACCAGCTCGTTGCCCGTGCACGCGACTCTATTATATCCAACTGGCATCCCGCAGCCATGCCCGGAACGCCAGCGTGGAATCAGTACTAAAGTATTCTGTCATCTTTGACTTGGGAGACATTGAGGGTCACAATTGTGCGATCTTTATCATATCTCATTTTCAGAAAATATTGGCTTACCAAGGCGTTACAAAGAACCGGCATATGATCTCGGGCGACTGCTCAGCGGCTTCGGATAATGAAGGACATTTCCAATCTGTAAAAAGCCAGCGAGCACCGCCGGCGTCGTGATGATGGAGACAATGGGGTCTTCAACATTTTCCCTTGAGGAGAACGTGCATTCGACCGCTGAAAGCTCGAGAAAGGGAATTATCCCTCCCTGACGCCCAATAATTCAATTATCTTATCACGCTACTCATTTCAAGCTTAAGAGCTCATGCCAACCGTAGATTGGTTTGATGTGGAAATTTGGCATTTACAGCAAGTATTACCCTTAGCAGTAGTGTTCCGAGGTAGATACTGTACTATTTAGCATCATAAACGAGATGATGGCGGGCAGTGGAAAAGAGCAGATAGGGGCTTTCGTTCAACTCTAGTAGCATTTCTACATATATACAATGGGTATAAAATTATAGATATTCTCATGCTCCAATTACTGGTAAACGCGGACAGCACCAATGTTGAAGAAAGCATTCGAGAATGATGATGGATTGCTCTCAACCTGCTGCTGGCAGGTCCCTGGACATCCTGACTGACCGTAGACGCTACCAGCCCAGTCGCCGCCTGTAATATTATTTTTGAGAAGCTCGTCTGTATTAAAATAACGAGGAACATACATAGTGTTAAGTTGATGATGATGTTGTTGTCAGAGAAGTATTGTGGGATATTACAGCTGGTGTTCGGGAAGTATGCTGCGGGTGTGCCCTGATTCTCACAGGATCAGTCATCTAGACACAAAAAGTAGGCAGTCTCACGCACCCAGTTATTTGGGTTTACCTGAGAGCCGCCGTTGCGAACCTCAGCTGGGACATTGCCGTCGTTTCTTGACCAGAACCAGACTTTCAAGTAGGTAGGCGTGCGCTCTAGGACATACCATCCACCTCCGTTGTTGTTGAAAGTAGGTCCATAGCTGTTTGCAGTGGGCATTCTAACACCACAGCCAGCATTACCGTTAATCAGATAGTTACAGTCAAGCTGAGTCGAGGTGCTAGGGACGGGAGAAACATTTAGATACATGATTTACATATGACGATAGATATTACTCACCCGGTTTGAGCGCCTCCTCCAGGCATTGTGCATCCTAAGCGGATGGGAAGATAATCCATATGTGATTAAAGGCGATGATTTCCCACTTACCTGGTAGTGTGTGTAATGTAGCGGCGTTTGGTCCTTGATCATTAACGCCTTCCAAGACATCAACTTCGCCTCCTGCAGGCCAGTTACTTTCCTTGGTTTCCCAGATAGCAGGCCATGTTCTTCCAACTACGATTAGGTTCTGTTGGGCCCAGTATAGATACAACCAGGCTTACCCGCATCCTTGAGGCATGTGGCGCACATCAAATCTATATATGGGCATTGTCAAGGAAACATTTCCACGTCCCTGAAATTATGGAAGACATACACAGCAACATGTGTGGTATAGGTCTTCTTGCTTCTAATGCGGACAGAGTTACGCAATCCACCTGAGCCCAAAGTCGTCTTGAAATCGGTTCGGAGGATGAAAGTGTCCGCAGACGCATAAGTTAGATTTTGGGCTTTGGAAGTGGCTTGGTCGACGTAATTACTGCAAGATAACGTCAGCCAATATTAAGGGATACTTAAAAATACAACGTACACTCGGCCGTTGGTTGGATCAGAGATTCTTTGCCAGTCGAAGGCGCTGTAAAAGGCATTACCGACGATGTTGTCGGCTAGAGAATATGTCGTGGCTATCGCCGGAGCAACAGAAGCAAGAGCTAGGAATGCAGAAGACACGAATGTGGCTTTCATGTTGCCTAAATAGTGTATCGACTAAAAGGTTATTGGAGGGGAGTTTAGTTGTCCAGATGAGCAATCCCTCCTCTTATTGAGACAGGTTTTATAGTCAAAGCCAAGGCGTCGTATTCGGTTTCTATAATGCATGTACACGAGAGGCTCCGCACCCCGCACGTACGAGAACTGTTATGTCCCTCATGGCCTCAGCTTCGGGGATCTGTGATGCCCTAGCGAACTACTGATCACCAAGAATACCATGTCCCGACAAGGCCACTGCATGATGGGTAGACCAACCGAATGCATCAAGAGTATCACTAGCCTCAAGTCTCTGGATCGTGAGGATGACCTCAACCTCATGGACATGGCACTCAGCATGATGCGTGCCTATGCGGCACTGATGCCTTGATTAGGGAACAGTTGTTGCGATGCCGACTGAGAAGAGCCTCAAGAACAAAGGACGCCGTTTCTCGCATAGAGGCTGATAGACGCAGCCACAAAGACGGAATAAATTGCATATGTGCAACGAGACTTCGTGAGTCCTCCTGGCAGGTGATCTTTTTAGAGCGACGAGCAGATGGAGCCAGAAAGAGAGCTGGTGTGGCACGATAGCCCAGAAGGACACATCGGCGGTTGCCAACGGCAAATGTAGACATGCTTGTAGATTACTCGACCCCATAATCTCGACCCCACTCTCACTCTTCATCATGTTGCGCCCGCCCGCCGGGAGGTAACAATTCCTGTTACGACCTCCACATCCTTACAGCGACGGGACCTGATATCTGGTAATATCCGTTTCGAGACAGCCGGTGTTAAAATTCAAATTATAAGCTTAGCATAAGTACTAAGATGTATATACATTCCCCTCGCCCATCCACAAACTTTGATACTCATAGTAAAATTACATGCAGGAGCTCGGGGTATTACATGCGGTACGTAGATGAGGGTTTCATCTTTCACCCGAAATAAGTGGTCAAGGAAATGGTAAAGCTTACTCTTACTATGTTCCACTTATCAAATACTATCTTGTAAACTGTATGTCCCCGCGACATGCAAGTGGACAATAATATCCTAAACTAGTGAGAAAAACAGAAAAATAATTTAAACATGTAAGAGCATATCTCAGGCAAATGACGATGATTTATGGGTCCAATGTTGTGTAGTAGGCTAAGTCAAAGCCTATTTCGAAACTCAACAAGAATGTATCCATCCCCAAGGAACGAATGGTTGCATGATGACTGGAGAATCTACGGCACAAAATTCGGCAATAGTATCACCAGATGCGAGCCGATGAACAGATTCTTGGATTTCGGCACAGTTGAGTGGTGCAACATCCCACAGGTAAGCGCCCTATGTAGCATGATCAACAAATCTGGGCCAGTCGCGGCTGAGACCCTGAATTCCATCTGTCAAGTTTTCGATAATGTCGTACAGATCTGAGATTGAACAAGTGCCGGTTTAGAGGTGATTTCCTGGTGAGCCCTCGCCCTCAGGAAGAATATGGTTTCAAATCTGCCGCAGGATCACAGCATTGAACGAACAATAAATGAAGACCCTCGTGAGGTGCGTGTCAATAGTCTCATCGCGAAATCCTAGGTTCTTTGTCGAGCTGGCGGCGCTTTGGAACCGACTCCGATTAAGAAGGTCCCACATGACTTGATCGCGTCCAACGCGACTTGAAGTTGCAACTGCAAGCATCACTTACTCAAGTTTATCCGCTGACGCAGAAGCAAAATTTACATTCAGTGTTGTATATAAAGTAGCAGCTCAAAGGATATGACGTTATCACAGACAGTTTATTTTTGATGCGTTCCAGGTAATGCCCATCAGTCCTTCAACTGCTTTATGGCAGGCACACCAGTACTTTGATCGATAGATATCTTGAGGTTGGTCTCGCGTTTGAGGGTGCTCAGGTCTTTCTCCCAGAGGACTGGCCCAATGACGATATCTTGGATTATCGCGGATGCTAGTCGAAGTAAGCCATACAATCCAAACGACTTATGAGACCTCCTTACTTTGGACGCTGACTGCAAATATCTTTAGTTTTGGAGTGAATTCCACGACTACAGCACTCGCTGGACTAGAAGATTGTGGTTAGTAAAGAAAAAGTGAAAGGACAATAACGCAACCGACCCAACGTCTGTGAAAATGAGCACAGGCTCGACATTCTCTCCTGCTTTGTCACAAAGTCCCTAAAAAAAAGGCAATGAGATGCAAGCCTCTTCTCTGCACCAGATGATTGACGGTGACGTAAGACTCACTACACCAATATCTTCTTTAGAATCAGTCGCGTTCTTACATTCTATTAAATTAGGCTGTCCATTTCCGGTGAGTTTTATTATTGTCCCAGAAGGGGTAGAAACGAGCTCGCAAGCACTCCCATTCTAAACGGCAAGCAGTCAGTGTGGTCTCACTCACTAGGCATTAGATGACTCACTTCGCAAAGCTGCGACGATGAGGAGTGAATGATGTTTCCTTCTTTTCTCTATCCAAATCTCTAATTCAATCTATCGTTCAGTAGTATTCTCAGATCATACCTGGGGCGTAAAGAAGGCAGTATGACCAGTATATTCAACCGATGCTGTGGCGACCCCTTGGCCGTTGATCTCCAGCAATTCCGATACCAAGTGGTTAACGGAGCGGATTCTCCATGCTATAGCGTAGACCCACTCCAGCACATCTTCTGTAGATCATTGAACGAGGACGGATCTGCCGGGAGTGAACCGAAAGTCAACATGAGATCCAATTGTTGACCCAGGTCGTGAGCGGAGAAGTTGAGCGTTTTGGCAGGATTAGCCATCTTGATAGGATAATGAGGATGGGAAGAAGTCTTCGAAGTGGAACTGAATGCTCTCCAGGATTTCCCCCAGCTTATATGCTATTTTCTTAACGTCACATCTTGATTACAGGATAGCTGTCTGACCGACTATATTCTTTGGCGAGATCCTTATCTATGATTGGAATGTACGTCAACGTCCGAGTCAAGCGGCGTTCTATATACTTAGTGGTCACAGTGCGATATATACGCACACAAAACATACCGCAACAGCGAGAGCACTCCTTACGGCCTAGCAATAAATCTTATACTCAACCCTTCACCAGGCCTGGACCGGAGGACTTGGAAAATGCAAACTCGGGACACTAGGGCCCTCTCATGCAAGCGAAACCAATGAATCACTGCCTATGATTCATTGATTCCGCTTGCATGAGAGTGTCCTGAGTGTCTGAGTCTCCCATAAACGCGACATGTGCAACATAGACATCCCTCTTCTTCCGCTCTGCGAGTCACTTTGTGGCCGGGTGCGTAAATTTGTATGTTTTTAAATTAGAGAGCGTAAATAGTGAAAAAGGTAGTAATTACTCCACGCACGTATAAAGCCAAGGAGAGGGCCCACCCTACAGAGGCTATAAAATGATTCCTAAGAAAGGAACATACCGTGACCGCATATTCAACCACCTCAACCATGGTGATTCATGATCTAAATGATAGGCTTCTGGTGAAACTAGGTGTAAGTTAATGATATTTGAACCAAGGCGCTTACTCCGGTACAGTAAGCGCTCAGCTATTGGCACTTAGAACCGCATAAGGCATCTCAATAAGCGCCGGCACAGGAACATCCTTGCTTTGCTATTGAGAGCTTGGAAGCTTCAAACCCCGAAGAGTATATCACATGAGCAAAGTTGACTAGGATTTTGAGAAAGTTAATAAAAACATTGGCCGTTGAGCGGCGTTGGCACGAGTTACCTGCAGGTAATTCATGGTACATATGCCCAGTGATCATGAAGAAGTGAGAGTGTGTGATAGTGGTGTCGCAAGTTATCCTCACCTGATCCAGGAAGACTCGGACAGCATGCGTCAGATTTTAATTTTAGCCCTTGTATTTAGCGGGCGCTCCGAACACGCCAAAGCACACTAGTACTATTACTTGCATTGGTACATTCAATGTACACCTTGTGTAAATGGAGGCAGCATTGAAAGTCTGCAAGGGCTGCCAATTGCTTCACGATGTCGTCGCAGCCCTGAGATTCCGAGTCTGATTCGAGTCATTCGACTGCCTTCCGGCTTATTGAAGTTATTTTTTCCGGCAGGGCATTTACCAAACCAACCATATGCTCACAATGCCAGCATATGCCAGCCAACTAGTCATGATCATTCCTCCACGAAATATGTGCACCTTGGACCAGAAACGTGATAGAACCATTTCCGGTCAGGTGGCAGGTCTTCTAGGCCGGTTCTTACGTCGTCTTTAGCGTGGTTTTACCTCAAACGATCTGCGTGGCACTGCAGATGCCCGAGAAGTGCTATAAGTACTCCAATGGATGAAATTCGCTTCGCTCTCTTCGCCTACTCTCAAGATGTGGCCAAGAAGCAGAACTTCGGCGCTGAGTGCGTTCCTCACTGTCGCAATCCTCCAGGCTTCGGTTCTCGCGACTGTCGTCGATCCCAGCGTTCTCGACGCGTGCCCTGGTTACACTGCAACGAACATCAAGACCAAGCCCAATGGTCTGTCTGCTGATTTGGTTTTGGGCTCCAAGGCATGCAATGTCTTTGGTGAGGACGTGAAGAAGCTGTCGTTGAACGTGGTGTACGAAACTAGTACGTTCGCGTCTCTCTCTCCTTAACCCATGAGCTAAGCTTTCCTTAGACGAGAGGATTCATGTCAAAATTACCGATGCATCTTCCGTACGGTACGAAGTTCCCGAGTCAGTTTTCCCCAGACCCTCCAGCAAAGGCGCATTGGCTCAAGCTGCCGCCATCCATTTCAACTATACCACCTCTCCTTTCTCCTTCTCTATTTATCGTGCATCAACCCACGAGGTTCTGTTCTCGACGGCCAACCACCCCATCATCTTCGAACCGCAGTATCTACGCGTTAAAACGAACCTCCCAGCTAACGCCAACATTTACGGGCTTGGGGAGCACACCAATCCGTTTCACCTTCCGACGGATAATACCACAATTACTCTGTGGTCTCGAGACGCGTATGGCATCCCCACTGGCACCAATCTCTACTCGAACCACCCAGTATATTTCGAGCATCGTACGACTGGCACTCATGGCGTCTTCTTGCTCAACTCTAACGGGATGGATGTCAAGCTTACGCCCGGTGCTCTCGAATACAATATCATCGGTGGCGTTCTTGACTTCTACTTCCTCGCTGGCAGCGAGACAGACCCCACTGCACTCTCAAGGCAATATGCCGAGATTGTCGGATTGCCAGCAGAGGTTCCATATTGGTCCTTCGGTCTTCATCAATGCCGATTTGGATACCAAAGTACGTCTTCTTCATTTGTTTGTAGGTGCTAGTGTTGATGTATCTTGTATAGGTTTCGTTGACGTCGCAAACGTTATCTCGAAATACGCAGCTGCTAACATCCCGCTGGAAACTATGTGGACGGACATTGGTTTATTACATTTCCTTGCGAACTTTTGTTCCATTCTAAAACCTTTCAATAGACTACATGGATCGCCGCAGGATTTTCACCGTCGACCCTAACTACTTCCCGATGCCCAGGATGAGAGAAATCGTTTCCTACCTCCACGCCCACCAGCAGAAGTTCAGTGAGTCTACAACAGCCTGTGACGACTTAACCAATAAATTAACCCATCTCGCAGTCTTAATGACGGATCCTGCTGTTCCCTACCAACCAAACGCTGGTTATCCGCCCTACGACCATGGACATACACTTGACGTCTTCCTGAAGGCCAATAATGGAAGCGAGAGCTTAGGTGTTGTCTGGCCTGGTAGGTAGCTTCCCCGAAATCGAAGGTTATCGTATGCTAATAACTATACAGGTGTCACCGTCTATCCTGATTGGTTCCACCCTAAGATCCAGAAGTGAGTAAGAGTCTTTGACAGTATCTCGTAAACTGATATTGACATCTCACCCAGTTACTGGGATTCAGAATTTAAGACTTTCTACAGCCCAGAAACTGGTCTTGACATTGATGGTGCATGGATTGACATGAACGAGCCGGCGAATGTGAGTTATCTATCTTGATTTCTGTCAAAGACTGTTGCTCATCATTGAATTCATATAGTTCTGCAACCTCCCTTGCGACAACCCCTTCGAACAAGCTGTCGAGCAGAATATGCCCCCTCCCCGTACAGCCCCTGCGCCTGACCCCAACACCCCC
>Ga0247741_1000445_pt1 | contig 23840 bp, 15 predicted proteins | sample UWRJL213509R2_FD_180945 | JGI IMG/M metagenome (GOLD analysis project Ga0247741, IMG submission 180945) | Plant litter microbial communities from Arlington Agricultural Research Station in Wisconsin, United States - UWRJ-L213-509R-2 | ecosystem: Environmental > Terrestrial > Plant litter >... | reverse complement strand
GATAATTCATGCCAATTTGACTAAGTTATGGCCACTTGTTCTCGAAAGGAGGCACATTGATGTATACTCTAAGAGAGGCCTCCTCATATCTCGAGAAATAGGTGAGATTTCCACTCAAAATTGGAAACTCTGACTCTCTAAATACTTTAAACGCGCTCAGTAAAATTTGAGACCGCTGCAGTGAAATATAGCCGATCTATGGTACCGCTTACAAAATTTAGCCACCTATGGGATGCTAAATGTCGCCCAACATTACTCAAGCTTCGGCTATGCATCAGGAGTCAAAACTCTTGTGGGCTGCTTAGAACACATTTTCGTTTCATTTGTCCGAGTTACAGGATATCCAAATTATTATTCACAAAGTTATTACAGGAACAAAATCTGTAAAATATGAGAAAAGGACACGCAAATTGTATCGTCTTTAAATATACTATAACGCCATCGGAATCGCTCAATTTTTTAAAGTCTATTTAATTGGATGTATCACTTCCGGATTGTACACTTATTTTGATAGTCTACCAAGAAACAATGGAGAAATCGTGCACCGAGTCGCGACGCGCCGTCATTAGTCACGTGCATTCTTTTCGCTTGCCAGTGTAAATTGGTTGTCTGAACCATGGTTTAACTCTTTATCCTCCTCAATGCCAACAGTCAGTTCTACAACATACTTGCTCGTCGGTTCTCCCGACAACCCATACAAGTGTTGTAGGTGCTATATAAAGTCTTCAATTGTAAAGTAAGCATCGTCCATCATATCTCGCGCTCTAAATTCTCGTGCTAACCCAGTGCTTTCTTCCACGACAGTCGGCAATAGCCCAAAGTTCTTCACCTCAATTTCAATGCTTGCGTTCGCATTCTTGGTGCCTCTCTCTCTTGAAAGATCTGGTACCTTGCAATGTCGATATTTTTGGCGCCAAAATGCGCCAACCTCTTTCGCGCCGCCACTGGTATTCCCTAATCGTCGCTTTCCACCCCACTACGACAAGCACGCTTCGCCAACCTGAATTTCACCCTATAATGTCCAGTTCTTCTGTTGGGTGAACTTGCACATTTATAATATTCCTGATCTAGGGGAAAGAATGGGGAAGGCTGCGAATCTCAGAGTTTTGGCGTTGATCAGTGAGTTTTACGCGCTCTTCAATTTCTCGATTTATTTTGTAGCTGTTTTAGTGCCATCAATGATTTCTTCAGGAGATAACTCTTGTCGTTATGCCTCAGAAGCGTGACCGTACTCCTGCCGCTTCTTGCAAGGACCCTGCAATTGACCTCAAAGTCGAACATCTCTGACAATACTGTGACATGTGCACCGCTTATCCGTACTCAGACAATATTAGATGTCCCATTCCTTCCCTTTGTATTTCCATGAGCATTTCTTTGATGAATTTTGGACACATCTACGGTCTCACTTTTCTTTGGCCGTCGACCTTTGTCTCGATTAAATCTCACGAATATAGGTTTAATACCACTGCCTTCATATTTTCGTAAAGACCTGGACCTAGAGGTCACAAAGAATGACTCACGCAGGTACACCTCGGTTTCAACTAACTTCAAACCTGCCGGCTCGTGTACACGCGCCGCTCACACATGTACATTAAAGCTGCCCAAGGCACACTTTGCGCATTCGAACTCATATGCTTACACTATGGGGAAAGTAGGACGCCGTAGCGGAGCGAGGCGAACGACTTGTCTGTAACATCACTATCCGACGAGACAGGAATCAAAGCTCACCACGTGAAGCGCTTCTCAAAGTCGGGTAGCTACATAACATCAGGGAACGCCAGGGTAGGAAGCGGCCTGAAATTTCACCGCTAAGTCAGTTGAGGCAGCGTTAGTTATTTTAGCTTCGTTTTTCTCATTTATGACATTCGAGGACTTTTGACCATTTGATCCAGGGTTTCCAATAACAAACAAATCTGAGGCGTTCTCGACCTCAAGCTTTGGTCAACAAACGTCTGCACTTCATCTGACATCTAGCATCAAGTTGTATACCATGACAGCTCCACAAGTTGAACAACTTGAAGATAGCAGAGCGCTTATCTATTGCCTTTGCGACTGTATGGTACAGGCGGGGAGCAGCCAACTCAAGAAGATGATGATTGCCATGATTCAGGCGACGAGTATGTTCGTGCAAATTGTCTAATTCTATGTGCATACCCTTCGGACGCAAGAATATCAAGAATAGATGCAAGCTGAAGTGTATGCTAGTGTAATTATTCGGTCTTTCGCTTTGATTGATTGAAAAAGACTCGGTGCATAGGCTGATGCAACACGCAATTTTTCCGTGCCTTTGCCGTGGGTGGTGGTTGTATTGACGTAGTCCCAGCTATATTTTACCTCTCCTTCCAGATCATTGCTGTCTATCTCTTCCATTATGCAGTGGAATTTCCTCCTGACGCTTGCGCTTTTGGCGCCGCACGCCCATGCCCTTATTCGCTTCGGCTGCTCTCACCTCGTTACTGAGCGTTTAGACCCGTAAGCGCTGTTATGTTTTCCGTCGCATGGAAGCATTAAAACTCGAATCAGAAAGTGAAAGGTAATACGGTAATTGAGGAGAACTTGAAGAAAAAGGAAGGGGAAAAAAATAGAATTTGCGCATAGGATGCAGAGTTGAAAGTTACTCCGTAAGTTGGATTTGACAAATCGGAAAGTAAAAAAGGAACGCTACGAGAAATAAGCCATGCGCGATTGGTGATTACGAAGCCCCTTCCATCTTAAAACAGAGAGTGGGTTTGGCAGAGGATGTAGCTCCTGGAAATTGCTAGAAAGCAAAGTCTATACAAACACGTTGGCCAGAGCGCGCTGAGGATTTAGGTCAATGGGTTTGGGCTAGGACGGGATAGATAGAGCACACCAAAGTGAACAGACTCTGGGTACATCAACTTGCTCCCGCGTGACAAGTTCGTTAAACAGCTTCGTTGGGGGTACTTATTTGCACTAGTTAGCGAATCTAGCCATTGCTCTCAACCATAATGTCATCCCACAAGCGAAATTGGTTAACAGATAGCGATTAGGCAGCGGCCACCCAATACACCAATAGCGACTTCCAAAAGACAATCCACAGTGTCATCAGTTCGCCAACTACTCTTGATTTACTCGTTGCTCAGGCAGAAGCAGCCATTAATAAGTTCGTCCTTCTCAATGAGAGTACTATGGTGGTCAAGGAGAAGAGCATACAGTTGGATAGAGTTATGAGTGCCATGATGGCCCACGCTGAAGAAGCTGGAGGAGAATCGGGAAGCGTTACGTGGCATCGGTAATCATTGCATGCAATGAAGAACCGGCCAAGCTTGCAGCCTGCTTGCAGCCGTCGGCTACACTTGGCTCGCACATCTTCTGTTCGTCTGTACGCATCTTTTTTCCTATTTCTCAATAGATTTCATTAACTTAGTTCATGAACACAGTCACATCTAGCCATAGTCACCGCAATCAAACCAACACCAGTCCTAGTCCTATCGTCACACCGACCGTCGACAACACGCGAGCCGTCCTCAATTCTAGCGCTGGTAACAGAGTGGCGAGTTTCAAAGATGATGTTCGGCTCTATTCACTGTTCTCTATAGAGCTTAACAATCCGATATTTAGCTACTTCTCCGTGACGGATACCAGTGCACCGTGACGGGTCTTCAAGATAATTCACATCCTCACCCCACCAGCATGAACCTAATAAACTTGAAAAGTTGTCACATCCTCCGTAGGGCTATTGCCACCTTCGAAAAAGATATCCACTCAAAGAGTGTAAGCGTCCCCAAACTGCATAAAGTCTCGTGCTGACCTCCTCGTCTTGCTAGAATGTCTCCGCAACTGCCACCCTGGACATCCTGTTGAATTACATACACCTCTCGAATGCCCAAGTGACTAATCTGTCGACCATCATCAACGACCCCTCGAACGGCATGCTTCTTGAGTCCAATATTCATGAGCAGTTCGACAACTTCGATTGGTGTCTACAGCCAACTCAGGTCAGTTTCTTCAGAGCTAAACGAATTGCTTCTATTTGAATATGTATACTAGATCCCAAATTTTTACACAGTGAAATCCTTCACTGGACGGGGCCCTATTCTATTCAGTCGCAGCGATCCTGATGCTCCCGTGATATTCGAGGATAAGAGCAGTCGCTTTCTCCGCCAGCTGATGCTCGTAAGAGGTCACGCACCATTCCCCTTCCGGACCCCAACCTTATAGCGATCCACGCGGCTATTGCTGGCATTCTGAACATGAGCGGCGCTGGTAATTTTTTTGACGAATCTCTGGATAAGTACCGAGATCGCGATGATTTGACGCCTCTTCTGCGGTGGTTGGACGTAGAGAATATGTTCGCGACTGAGATGGTGCGAGAAATGCTGCAAACCTCGCTGGAAAAGGTTCATATCGGGGTATAATGCACTGTGGATCATATAGGCTTGTTTCGTGTGACCTACACAAAATGCGCAATAATTTCGGTTCATGTGAGCCGTAGTTCATTCACCAATCCCTCAACTTAGACTGGATGCTAGATGTTAAAGAAGGTGGGCTTTCAGGTCTATTGATTATCGACATAATGGGCTGATGATCAGCATCAGAATAAATTCTCCGCATTCGACCTGACCTCCATTATTCGGTGCTCCCAATGTAGGCAAGACATCCAAGTCTCCGTGAGTATACAAACCTTGAGCAACACCAAAAAGGCACCAGATGTTGCTCAACGATGGCCCAAAACGAGGAAGCTGAAATTTTGAAGGAGAAGAACGCAAAAGTGCGCACCTGTTTGACGTTGGGATCCGAAAGAAAACCACCACCCAACGGCAGTTGAGTCATCCAAGCCGACGCAAAAGAAATCTATGATCCTCATACATAAGGATCCGCCTTCGCAAGATGGAAGAGGCACCAATGTCACATCGATAAGGAGGGGCTGCAGTGGCGTTTTCAAACTGGGACGGTTTGGGCGCTTAAAATGGTAGACAATCTAACCGCATCACTAGTTTACTAGCATTGTCAAAGCAAGCGTGTGTTTATTTCTCCTAATGTCTGCCCACGGCGTATCAAAGGACTATAATATACCTATGTATACCAATAATAATATTATGAATTACCAAAAATCCCAGAAGACTAACATAGGTTATGTTTTTCCGTGTAAAACATTGCTCGCTATGGTATGTTATTCCCGCGGTGGGGGGGGAGGGTCAACCTTGAAAAAATTTGCCGACCCGTGCAGTAAATTTTTTTTTGGGACCCCCTTGGGTCTGCACCAATCGACTACTGTAGTACTAAACCTAAAACTAGTTTTAGCGCAATTGTGGAGCACGTGAAGCCTCGGGAGCCGGCAGTTCAAGTACGTGACGCAGGTACCCGTCGTTAGACGTCCTCTCACGAATATATGATCACTGGATGACTTCCCGCAGCATTTGGAGACCTAGATTATTTTCTAAACATCCCTGACGCGGTGCCAGCGTCGGAGACTCAACCATGAGATATCATCACCCGATGGGCGGGATAGAACCCAAATTTGGGGGACACAGGGGCGGGATACATCGGCAGACAACCGGCACCCGCCAACAACGTTTAGAAACTTGTCGAGGGGGGGGTACCCTCGTCTAGATTAAAATTTTACGAGCGCAAACGAACCTGAATTGTTTTTCGGGGGCTCCAGGAACTGCTGACTAAGTGATGGGAACTGCCTGAAATGGGTCCTTTTGATGGGTTTAGAAATAATCTGCGTTTCTAAATGCTGCGGGAAGTCATCCACTGTCAGAGATGTCATAGGTCCCTGAACACATATGATTCTACTTCCCAGGATGCTGCTGGCCTTGAGCCCAAACTCTCCTGAAATACCCTTGAGAAATCAACTTGGCTTTTAGGACATCCTTGACAGTACTCTCTTCTCCGAAACACCCTTATCAGCATTGACCTTGACTCCCGCTAGAAGGCGACTGATCTGCTTGAATCTTCACAACTCTGAGCAGACTATCTTGAATCGATGTCTGTAACACGGCTGGCTCGGACCTCGCAAGTCGTGCGGTTGGATGAGCTAGACGCACACTTATGGGACAATCTGTTTTATCGGAAGTGGTCAACTGGTGTGTCTAGATTAGCTGCCTCGGTGGCGACTTAAAGATGTTCCTGATTTCAATAGTCTCTGCACTGTCCCTACTCCTATGGGACTTCCTTATCGTCTTTCCGAATGAGGTACGGCATATTTGGATGTATGTGCAATACCACACAGTGTTGCAATTTTTTAAAATGCTACATCCTCTATTGCAGTAGACCCTTCAACGCTGTGAAGATTGTCTATATCCTCTCTCGATACTTCGCACTCCTAGTGCAGACGTAAGCCGCGTTGGTCACTGTGCAACTCTATTCGTCCACCCCGTCACCATAACCCACAGTGTGAATGTGTATCTTGTATTCGGTCCCTTGTCCAAATTCCCCCTTCCAGAGAGCCACTGCCAGCTGTGGTTTGGATTTTTGGTCGCATCGACTTCCCTTCTCATGGCCGCGCTGGATTTCATATTGATGCTAAGAGGTTAAAATTACCTTCGACTTCTGCGTTTTGCTGATCTCATAGGTTTCGTCCAGTATTTGCGTTGTATCAAAAAGATACTAAGATTGGCACTTTCTTATCGCTCCTCTTCGTTGGTCAGGTAGTCCTTGTGGTTACTTTGGCGCCAAAATGCGTGTTGAAGATACCCTACGATGATTTTTGTGACTCTGTGAAGACACATCCGAGCCTCATGTACTACAGGTGAACCACTGTTTATAGTAGGTGTATTGCGTTGTGATACTCATCGTAATACAGTATCTCGGTTTGGGTCACACATATTTCGCTCGCCATACTAACGCTCATGAAAAAGGATCTCGTAGCACTCGGCGCACCAGTCGCACGACTGGTAACAAGAGATGGCATGTGTGCGCTTATCGTAATATCTGGTACGTCTTTCAGATCGACTAATAGCCTTTCTGCTCACCACTACGCCCTGAATTTCAGCTCTCTTTGCGGCTATTGTTCCATACTCCTTTATTCGTCAGGCATCGAAAGCCCATGTTGTGTTCGGCTGGCCCATATCTATCCTTTCGTTAGGCGTGAGTTTCAATCCTGTCCATGCCCACCCACGTACCGACCGAATACAGTGTTGTCGTTTGATTATGAATCTCCAGACCCTCCGGCTCGACAATGAAGCTGCGTCCAGTAGGATAGAACTTGAAGGCTCTATTCTCAATGAGAACCGGGCAACACGGGAGAGTGCGAACCTTACCGTTGATATTGCCTCAGAAATTCGGCCGTAAATTTCTGATTGGATCTTTTGGCCTGCCAGTTCATACCCAAAGGAGAGTGGACTACGTCTAATAAGATGTGGCATTACTGCTGGGACATACTACAGCCGTAACATTACGATACGACGAGACAAGAATGAAAGGCCACTATTTGAAGTGCTTCTCAGAGTTGGGTAACTAAATAAATTTAGGGAATGCGAGTGCCCGCGGAAGTAGTAAGCGGCTTGACCTTTTCCCACCGAGTCGGTCGAGACAGCATTGAACGGAAAAAAACTATGAAGAAGCATTTTGGTTTCGATTTCACATTTACGACCTTTGAGAACTTTTGACCATTTTGTGCAGTACGAAGCTATCAACTCTTAGGCGCTCTCCACCTCAAGGTCTATACTCCATCCGGCGTCTAGCGTCAAATTGTACGCTATGACCCTCACACATGTACATTGATAACCTTGAAGATATAGAGAGCGCTTATCTATTGCCATTGCCTTTGCATGGCACAAGCGGGGAATAGCGAACCCAAGAAGGCGATGATTGCCGCGGTTCAGGCGATAAGTATCTTCGTGCAAATTGACTCAATTATATTTGCGTATCCTTCGGACGCAAGAATGTGGAGAATGAATACAACCTGAAATGCCTCGCTAGCGTAATTATTCAGCCTCTCGCTTCGATCAATTGAAAGAGACTCGACACATAGGCTAGCGCGACACTGAATTTCTCCGTGCCTTTGCCGTTGATGGTATTTCGTTCACGGAGTCCCAGCTATATTGGACCTCGACACCTTCCAAATTATTGCTGTCTATCTATCTCTTCCGATATGCAGTGGAAATCCCTCCTGACGCTTGCGCTTTTAGCGCCGCACACCCATGCCCTTATCCGCTTCGGCTGCTCTCAACTCGTTACTGAGCGTTTAGACCCGTAAGCGCTGTTATGTTTTCCACATAAGTATGCATATGAATACTCATTTTAGGCTGGGAACACCAGGGAAAGTATCCCCTCACTTACATCAGGTTGTCGGAGGAGTAAGCAAACCCCTCAACTTATCTCATTATACGGTTTGCTAAATGTGGGAATACACCTCCCAATTGTAGAATGCGTAGGCAACCGCGCTTCTTGTCTCTTGACTGTCAAACATGATCTCCATTCTTATAGATTCAATATTACCATGGATTCACAAGCCAACGATCAATCCAAGGTAGCGACGTGCACAAGTTGTCAGTTCAAGGAAAACAAGTCGAACTACTGGACTGCCGTGCTATTCTTCAAACACCCGAATGGCAGCTTCATACGGGTAGTATTTATTTAACTTAAATATTCCTTTGACTGAAATTACTCTAATCAGGTTCCCCAAATGCCAAATTTCGGGGTCGGTCCGCTCAATGGCGGTATGACTGTTTACTACGTTCAGAACGGTTTGAATGTCACTGCTCCTCCAAAGGTATATTCTCAGAATTTAATGATTTTCAAACATCCGTTCTCACTGTACCGTCACAGGGATTCCGCATGATCACGGGAAACGCCATGCTTCGCAGCACGAATACGAAGGCGCCCCCAAAAATCACAAGTTTCCGATGCTTCGGCGCCAACTGGGCCGACCCGAACACAGGCCCTCAGCCACCCAGTGGGGGCATAGATACAGTCGAGCTTCCCAAAACTTACTGTGCAGGGGGTGTCCGCGCCCAGACATACTTTCCACAGTGAGGAAATTGATCCATAACTTGTGGCGGTGTGCTTATTACTCCACAGATGTTGGGATGGCATCAACCCAGACAGTCCCGACCACACGGTATGTAGTATTAGTCGCTTTTACAGAGCGCTGCGGAAATTTATGCCTTGCAGACCCACGTTGCCCACCCCATCGTGGACACAGATCCATATACGGGTCTTGCACTTTACGGCGGCGTTTGTCCAGAAAGTCACCCTGTCAGAATCCCAATGCTCCTCTTCGAAACTATCTGGGATACAAGCCCATTCAAGGATATATGGCCTACAGACGGTACACAACCCCTCGTGTACAGCATGGGAGATCCGTAAGCGACCATATCTCAAGCTTTCAGCACCTCGATTTTACTGAGCCATGGATGCAGAACTGGGTATGGACATCATGGCGATTACGCTTTCGGATGGGAAGGTGACGCTCTCCAGAGAGCAATGAACAATTGCACCGCCTTTGATGGCGTTCCGTCTCACTGCACTGTACTTACTGTCCAGTCAGACGACGAAGTCAACAAGTGCGTTCTGAAGCCCCAGGTTAACGAACAAACTGAAGGATGTAAGTAGCTATCCAATTACAAGATGACAATTGACTCTTCATTCGCACCAGACCTGACCGCACTCCCGGGATGCAACCCCATTCAAGACGGCCCAGATCCAGCCACACCAGTTCAGAACTGTGGTGCCCCAACTACTACGGGTGGCTTTCCCACTGCGCCTACTCCCCCCTCCTCCTGATCTTAGAACGCTCAAATCTCTGATTTTTAAGCAGATGCGGCGAGTTGATTTCGCCTAAGTTTCCTATTGCCAAATATATATCTCTGATGATATCATTTCATCGAGTTATTTTCCTTTTTCACTCGTGTACTGTGGTTAAATTGAGATCATCCTGATTGACAGCCGTCAATACGGCGTCCTTAACGTATTAGGTTGGAGGTGCTCATTCATCCGCTAACGTTCACTTCGAGCTGAGCGGGGACCATCTTGACGAACGTGGAGATCGCTCAAACTAACCTTGCATGACGGGTCTGGTATCGAAAAGGGTCCGCGCATTGGTATGCGTGTGGGAAGCTGGTTATGGAAGACGAAGGAGGGGTTACGTTGAGTATGGTGTGGACCCACTGGAGAATCTAAAATCGTTCTTTGGTGATGTAGACTCCAGGAACGCAATTATTGTAGCTGCATGGATTCCAGAAAATTGCATGTCGATAGACTCATTTTATTTTGTAGCGTTCAGCATCTTTTTTTACCATTGGAGCCGTACTAACCAGAGTAGATGAAATATACTCCAACTTACTCCTACGCGCCTCTGCCAGCCACGCCGTCGTCATCGACCAGGTAAGATCCTGTTTGTGCCACCCAAGGGTAAATAAAAACGATAAGCGTGGGACATTTTCGGAGTGAGTACATCGATAGGTCCAAAATTCCACGACTCCATATGTCTGAGATAGAACCACCACCGAACTTCCCATTTAAGTAGTGGAGGAAAGGGAGGAAACCTACAAAATATAGGCCAAATATTAAGTGAATTTAGGTTATAAAGCTGGAATGCTGATGCAGGATTTTGTATATTGAAATGCTGATCGCAATTGCAAACAACGTGGTGATTGCTGCGAGTTGATCGAATCTGCTTCCATCCCTTCTCATGAAAATCACGTCTGGTTCCATCATGCCGTGGATGAGTCTTCGATGTTGCTTCGGGGTTTGAAATGTGACCTCGTCGCGTGCTACTAAGTCAGACGCGTCTATATCATTTCGACGCGTGACTATAGTGGTGGTGCGGCATCACCTGTCACTCAATTCAACTAGTCTATAGAACCAGACAATGCCTAAGGATGTTAAACGAAGGAATTGTATTTAACATGGCGAAGCTTATGGTTATTTTTAAACAAACTGCTACGTGGAAGTTAAAGCTTGAAGGCACCACCCAGTAATTGTGTACCATGTATACGGTATACCTATCCCCTTTATACGCTTTTGATGGGTACGAAAGCACACCTTTGACTCACTAGGACTCACTAGGCCTCCCAGATCCGCACATAAGCGGTGCGACACAGCCTTGATCGAGATCAATTGCGCAGCCACATTCATTGCAGCCAGCCTATATAAACAGTGGTTGAGTCCCGGTTCAATGAGTGTACCGCCCCTCGCTACAGGTCGTAATGTCGCCTGATGCCGATACTTCGACAATCAACGCCCCTGTCCTCGATTGGTCGACGACTCCTCTCGCAGATGACTACGCGGGACACTACGTCAAGATCGTAGACAACGTGTTCAACGATGAAGAATGCGCTTCTCTCATCGCACTAGCAGAATCTGATTCAGAGTGGAAGCAAGCTGCGGTACATTATGGTATGGGTCCGAACGATAACTACGTGAACACCGAATATCGGAACAGCGAGCGAATCCTGAGGTTCGACCATGATGCTTCTGAGAAGCTATACAAGAAATTACTTCCATATATTCCGGAGCTGGTGGAGGTTAGGAAGGGAAACGAATGGGAAGGGATTTTTGGCAAGAAGGGTATGGTTTGGGGAACTTGGACGTTGGTTGGGTATGTATTTACCGGCTAACTTATCAATGGGAATTTCACTGTAACTAACAACTATGCGTCACGATTAGGCTTAATGAGCGCCTAAGTTTCTTGCGATATGGAAAGGGTAACTACTTCAGAGGTCACTGTGATGGTCAACTCGATCTTCCAGACGGCCGCATGTCTCGCGTAACAGTCCAGATATATCTCGGCGACGAAGGAGTTCAAGGAGGGGCAACACGTATCACGGGGTACAAGAATGGGCACTACGACGTCGAGCCAAAGAAAGGACGGGTACTCATCTTCCAGCAGAGAGGAATTTACCACAGCGGAGAAGACGTCGTGTCAGGATTGAAATATACGCTCAGGAGCGATCTCCTCTTCAGACATAAGGATGACTGAGCGACGTAGCTGGAGCATCGAGTTGTCTAATTCGCATTTTTGTACGACCATTGCTACACCAACAATTAATACCTAATCATACGAGGAGGCTAGTGGTTAAAGTTTGAGGCCTCCATATTTCAATATTCGCAAGCAGGATCAAAGATGTCTTGGTGGTGAGCCTTTCAACTCAGAGTTTCGGATAGGTGGAAGAATCGGTTGTCAATAGACTCCGAAGCGAAGAACACACTAATCGCACCTCATCACATAGTACGAGTTCCGCAGCGCTAACGAGGCACCCTACTATTCCCATCCGCGGCCATTGCTTGCTGTGGACCCGCCTAGTTGTTCGGAAACGAGGCCGTGTTCCGGCGAGTTGGCTTGAGGGTAAGACGAGCATTGGACTCAAAGGCCTATAGAACCATAACGCTTTAGATTATGTCCAACAAGGGTTGGCGGACTGCAGATGGTTTGAGGCCAGCCCCACCAAGAGCTCCGCATCGACCAACTGTTCTCGGGAGAAGTCGTGATAGATTGGTGGCCTTTTGTCGTCCACACCGTCGGGTACTCCATGCCACATAACATTCTGAACGTTATAGGGAATGATTACAGTGAGTCTAGTGGGGTACCCTGGTCTTGCATATCCACGATCCGCTGCCCCTAGGTGATTTGGCGTCAACAATGGTCGATTCAGGTCAGTTAGCCCTCCTAGCTGGCTGCGAGCCGTTTCAATCTTCCAGCAAGACAAATGAGTTCCCCACGAGCGAGACAGTAGCTGACGCGTAGTTTGTGGAGAGAAAGGGATTCAAGCTAAGTAGTAAGAGTCGATAATTGGTGTATGAGAGTCGCAACCGTAACAGACGAAAGGCTCGGTTCACTTGCTTGGCTTTGTTGACCGAAATAAATAGATGCCTGCGTGTTGTCAACCTAATTACACTTTCTTCCTTATGTAGTTGAGCTTCCGACAGTGATTAACCCCCGGATGGCCAACTTGAAGTTCCCGAAACGTTCCCGACGTCGAATCTGATGCAGGTCCAGTTCATTGCGAAGGTCCGCAGGTCACGGTCGCGCGATCTTATTTAGTCCCAAATTTTCAGTAAATGGATACTGGGGTATATAAGGGTCGATTGAATGGCCCCATCCTCGGCCCAAGGTTTTGTTCACAGCAAGTCGCTCAGTGATGCGTGCTTTGTCGTTTGTCTTCCTTCCTTTTGCAGCCGCGAACGCAGCCGCCTCCGTGCTACCAGAACAGAACATACTGAACAGGGTGTCTTCACCCTCACTCAGACTCTACCAGCCTAATCGCTGGGCATGGAAGGACTGCGGTAGGTTCAGTATCCTACTCTAAGTTTCCAATCTTTCTCATTTTCAATCTAGGACTTGAATCGGACCCTGTCCATATCCAATCTATCGAAATTTCTCCCGACCCTCCTCAACCAGGAAAAGATTTGACTATTAAAGTCAAGGCCACCGTCACGGAGCCGGTAGAGGTTGGTTCCAATCCCACTAACTATATTTGTTTGCATCTTTGTCTCACTCTTTCCGCAGGAAGGCGCATACGCTGACGTTACAGTCAAATTAGGTCTCATCAAGATACTCCAGAAACAGTATGATCTTTGCGAAGAGGCGTAAGTATTCCTATATAGTGACTCTCTACTACTACCCCTTTGACCCATGCAATTGCAGACGCAATTCTGATTTGAGCACACAATGTCCAGTCGCGAAGGGATCATACGACATTGAGCACAGGATAACTCTCCCCAAGGAAATTCCCCCTGGTCAGTGATCATCTTCAGATATCGACCGTAGGCTTATCTGAAGTTCTCTTCAGCTCAATTTTCTGTCCATGTCGATGGGTACACAGCGAATGACGACCCCTTGATGTGTCTGGATTTGAGGGTTGACTTCAGGAAATAGTGTTTTATTGCTAGATGACTGGCTGGTAGCATGCGGTGCACGGCAAGTCACAGTGTCTGGGTTACAGAACTCGCTGTAATTGTACACAATTTTATCATACAGCCTGTCGGTTAAGTCTTCTCCGCGGCTAATCCATCTCCCTGATGATATGACATGTACGACTTGAAGCTTGAAGGAGCTTGAAGGTCCATCAATAATGACACGCCACCTTGCTTAAACTTGCAAGGTGAGTGATACCACATACAAAGGCATCTAAGGTTTAAGACTACTGGTGCGGGAAACGTTATCCGAGTCCTCATGCCACATCCAACTGGACCATCGCTGACGAAAATTCAACATTTAACACTTTGACTCCTAGAGGGTTGGAATTAGGTTGTGTGTGTCAACTTTAGTCACGAAAAACTTGCTCTGAGTTGCGTCTTGCGAGTGAGAAATAGGCTCGGTCATTGGTGGAGGTTCGGGCACAACCTGCGTGAACCAATCTGCTCTCTTTAAATTCCTCTACACGAATTGACAGGAGCAAATACAGGAGTGCGGCAATAAAAGACTAAGTATCATCCGTCGAATTCAGATAAATCACGACCGCAGTCAGATCTCGTCGGATTTAATCATCTTATCAGTGCCACGACCCGAGAGACCGGATAAACGTCGGTCAATGCTTTAGTACCGAGAACCCTTCTAATTTACACGCGAGCAATAAGCACCGTTAGCAGCTTCAAGAAGGTCAGAGAAGGCCGGGCACTGTATGTATTCTTGCGTCATCGAGGTAAAATTTAGCGTGGTTCAATAATAGCGGACCTATAAGTGTAATTACCTGATTCATGTAACAGCGCCGTTCATATTCTGTTTGTCCAACTCCTCCCTTCATGCTGACAGTAAGGAATTTTCAAGTCCCTTTTCTTGCCTTGGGGCTTGTTTGTGGAACTTTCTCGCATTGTGAGTGGGCTCGATTGTCTAACAGATGAATATAACTCTTACTCAATCCCAACATAGATACCTTCTACGAGCTCATTGTCAATGACGCCATGTCCTCTGCACCCGTCCGCGTTCCCACCGATCTCAATCCCATTAGCAGACTAGTAAACCTCCAGACTGGCGCATCTAATCCATTCTTGACGAACGATGTTACGTGCAACAAGATTGGCACTCCTGCGACCGAGACAAGAGTTGTGTCGCCTGGAGACCAGATTGGTTTCCACGTTGCGAATACATCTGGTTATCCATACACTCTTGCTCCGGGCATTGCATTTGTATATCATAAAGGCCCAATGGCATTTTATGTCTCGCAACCGCCAGATAGAGGTGAAGTCAAAGACTGGGACGGAAAAAACGGGAGTTGGATTAAGGCGAGTTTCCAAACGATGGGTGAAGACAATGTGTTGACCACTCTTCCACCATCACTAGATTGCCCAGTTCAGGACAACATTTCATCCACTGGTGTTTGCCTCGACGGACAAATCAAACCTCACTATCACAATGCCCAAACTCGCTTCAGGAGAGGTGAGCTGGATCAATTGAATCAAATCACTGTCGCCTAAAGCCCGTTTCCTATCATGGTCAATATGCTGATATGAACCATTTCACAAGTACCTCCTCCGCATTGAACATTTCCAACCCGCCGCAAATCGTGATAAGTGGTCCGCAATGTGCATGTTTGTTTCTTGTGCCCAAATTCGTGTGGTTAATGGCGGTAATATATCTCTGCCGGGTGGTGTATCTATCCCTGGTCACATTACGGGCGACGGTGCGTCTGATTGATGTCATATTTCAACTTGGGGTTACCGTCTAATACTTGACATTTTCAGAGGACAGTCTTGTGCTTAATCCCGATGTTGTCGAGAATACCCTAGACTCATACTCGGTATGTTCCCCCCTCTTTGAGTTCTCACGAGGTCGTAATCCATTCTTTGCGCTTTTCTAGCCTCCTGGACCGCCTGTTTGGACACCATGAGCACAATGAGAACTTATTATTCTGATAGACATGTATTATACACGTGTAAGCCGAAATTGAAAGCTCAAGAAAAATGGCTAGACTTCTGGAATATTAGTGGTACGGTGCGACGTTTATACCACCCAGGTTGGACGCTCGCTGCATCATATTCTTGAGTGTTGCAACTTGACTCTAAGAAAAATCCCGTGTGTTTCATGCTCATAGACGTGTTATGTGTATAAAATTTACTGCGTCCTTCATAAAATACTAGTTGTGACGACTGTAGGACCATTCGATATTACGGAAGCCACCAATTACCTTGAATCCGGTCTGACTCTGAAAGCTTTATCAACAACGTGTTGTACTCTGCTCAGATTTTCCCAAAAGAACTTGAAGCTCCTCAGCAGACTCAATATCGATATCTTAGTAGTTCAAAAATTTAGTCTCGACCATAAGCCAAGAAACCTCCCCTTAAACGATCTCTTCGTCAACTCCTCTCCCCTCGTCAAATATGTTCACCATCTCACTGTGTCATTCAAGAATCCCACTTCCATGGTTATTTTCAATCCTCGACAAACTGTGCTTAATCCTTAGTCTTCGAATTAACTACAGTCACCACATGGAAGAATTTCTAGACAAGATGGCACAATGACGTGAAATTTTCAACGTCATTCTTTGTCGTCCTTCTTTGTGGCCGGTCTACTCCCCTCAACGGTCTGGCATATTCTAGCATTTAGGTATATCAACCTTGGGGGGTAGATTATTGCAGAATGTGCTGTGGTTGATGCCCACCCCAGCCCTACAAGGCGCTTGGCCATGCAATTACCTCGGAGAAATTTCCCTAGCACATTGAGAAAGCGGTCTCACCGTTCCATGAACTATAATTGAGATGAACGGTGCATACTGACCTAAAGACCCATCGAAGCAGTTGGTCCTTCCGTTCTTGAGGGACAGAAGTATGGTTCTATCTCTTTCCTGAAATACCTCATTTGAAGCTCGATATGGGATCCTAGTTGTGGAAGGACACTTTAAAGCTGTACTCTGTTGCTAGTTTCCTTATTAGTATCTGGCCCAGTGCGGGCAAGTACACGCTGTATCAAGGACTAAACTTGGATCTTATGCAGATAATATTGTAATTGACCAATAGCCACGCGAGGTTTTGAATATTTTCCGCGTCATATCGTTCTTGCCCGCAGTGGGGCTCTCTTCTGTTGCTAGCTCCGGGAGGAATCAGCATGTATCGGTTAAGTACATGTTTTTGCGTTCTGCCGATTTGATAAATGAGCGCGAAACTCATACCTCTCGCACATTTTGCACGAAAAACTGTGATTTTAGGCTTAATTAGCGTACATAGAATAAGGTGTGAATTGAGCGCCTAAAATGAGATGCAGCACGAAACTCGCGCGAAACTCATGGTACAGACATGTTGATTTACCACCACTGTAGCTGGCTCCTATCACTTTTAGTTCAAAATAAGAAGCTGCCACCATAATTGGCAGCCGGTCACGGCCCAGTTACTAACGACGCTGGTGGCGGCCCGTACAAGTCGGAACTGCCAGATATGGGAAATTCAAATCATGATTATCACGTCATGGACAGCCGACGCGCCGTGTAGGCACGTGACTCTCACCTCCCAATTCAGGAGGCACGCTCGCTGCCTCCTCCCCTCGAGCCCTCGACCTCATTTTCACTATTCTTGTGTATATTAGTCCAAGTTTATATCTTATAAAAATTTGGAAATTATGAAATGAGTTGGAGTTTCGTGTCTGAATTTCGCCCTGGTATCAAAGAGTTTCGCGCTGCGACTCATTTTAGGCGCTCAATTCCTACTTTAGTTTATGTACACTGATTAGGCCTAAAATTACAAAATTTTGCGCAAAATTTGTGGGGACCAAGTGCTTCGCGCTCATTTATTAAATCGGCATTCGGCAGAGCATACATTAAGTGCTCGAACGCGATGTCGTAGAGTGTCAACATCACACCAGGGATCTCGTACTGGCAAGGAAGACTCGAGCAGCTAGATCGGTTTAGTGGAACGAAGAGTGTGCATGCCGTGAGCGTTGACAGCAACACAAGAATTTAAACCTAGCCATCCAATGGTAGAACCGAAGGGTGGTTGTGTAAGTTGAGGCAAAAAGGAATCGATGAGACCTGTCGGCTCACGGTCCACTAGGTATGTACTATGCGACCTTCTGGATCAATCAATGACGCCCCGGCCATCGTTATCCTATTGGACCCAGACATTGCACTACAACTCTACAACAAGAATGTAAAACATCGGCTGGGAGATTTCCATAGGCGGGGGTGTCAGCGGTGAGCACAAGGGTCTGGAGGGTGGATGTATAAGCACAAAAGTAAAGGACGAATTGAAATGAGTCTCGAGAAAGGAACACAATTACTCGACCTCGAGTGGTTCAGAACCATGCTGACGAGGTGCAAGCTGTCAGCGCGAATATTTGAATTGCGAGCGTCAAAACACATGGAATCTATGCGATATGCACTGATTTTCTCGATCTCGGAGTGGTACAAGACTTACGTCGGCAGCAACTAAATAACCTCGGAATTTGAAACTAAAATCACGATGTCTGGTAGGATTTATATACCAGACTTACTGATAATTAGTTGTGGGAATGAGGAAGTTCGAGCTGTCGACGTAAGTGGCCAACTCTTGTAATTCAAGTTGCGAGAAAGTGGAATTTGGAAATTTGGCAGGGCTCGAAGGGAGTTATCAGAGGCATAAATGTGGAAGAACACACCTTCGCTTCAATCTGACCACATCGCGGTCAGCAACGGTTGATCGATTCGGAAGACGGAGGAATGTCATCGTGATCAACGGTCTTCCTCACAACAAAAATCAAAATCCTAGTCTTAAAATATCAGAAGTTAGTCGACTGGTAATGTGCTGTGAGCGAGGTGTGCATGAGATGGAGGTGTATATGAGAAAGGTCAGTAAGGAATGAGCAAGGAACGGTGAGATTGGACGTAACGGAAACCCTGGCAAGTCTTTGGACGTGGGTGACATGTGCTCAGTACGGTCGTGGTGACACTGAAAAAGTAAACGGGTGTAAGTGCTGTCAGCTCCCTTCAGTGATTTGAGTGGTCAGCAACCGTGCATGGATCATGGCTTTACAGCTAAAAAACTGATTCCTTCACCGACGATCTACTCAAATCTGGCTGAAAGGTGTCCACCGTGCAGTGCATTAGAGCACGGGGTGTTGAGGTGTAAAATTATCATCTAAAGTGCGAAGCTCACCTCTTAAGCTCGAAGTTTCAGATCTAGTGAGAGTGAGGGAGGCTCATCAGAGGTAATGGCACTACGATCGAAGGATCGATTATCATGATGAAGGTACTTATACCAACTTGAACCACGCCTTGTTAGATCCGCAGTGCGCACGTGAAGCCAAAATGTGCCTGGTTCCGAGTCGGTCCGGTGCTATTCGGATTCCTCCATCCATCGACCTCATCTGAGTCGCGCGGCCAGGTTTCGCGTCACTCGGTCTGGTAGATGGTATGCAATCTCCATCTGCAGGTGTTTCTTCCTCGTCTTTTTTTCCATCATGCGATCTGTCTGTGAGTTACATCCTTGTCCCGATGACCTGCTCTGATGATCTCGATCCCAAGTTCAGATGTCGCAATCATGATGTATATTCTCTTCTCTAAAGAAACACCGGATCCTCTGCATCAGCATTGTTAACTCGTTTACTCAATCACCTCCAAGAAATTCTTCGAGGCTCGACGCCACCTCGCTGAACACCACTTCGTCACGGTCTGTTGCCGCTACTGGTTCTGCCCTCCCTCGTTTAGCATTACAACCGTGATTACCACGTTCTCCCATGTCGTCCCATACCTTCTTTCCTACCGATATACCGTTCCCCTTGCTCCTTCTGATATATTTACCCAATGTATCACTTTGTTTACTTAATTGCATTTGAAAGACTCGACCCCGGTGAGTTTTCAGTCTCGCGAGCTGCAGCATTTACCATTATTACCACTACCTGCTCGTTTGCACTCACCTGGGGAGCCACCTCCATTCGCTTTACGCTCCGTATACATTTTTTCCACCCACCCACCCACCCCGGTTAAGGAATTTTATATGTATGATAATTATATATTTAACACTCTATTCTCTCACTTCGAATCACAACTAATCCTAGGAGGTACACGGTAGAGTAGGACCTTTTTGACTCTTCACTGACCAAACATAATACACGTACCGTTACTTCCAGCTCCACATGGCACGACGCACACATCCAAGATACAATTCTTGCTAATGGAAAGCCAAGTCTCACACAACTACTTTGTTTGTCAGTAGTAAGTACCTCTCGACGCTCGAGTAACGAGACTTAGAGTGGAAATTTTCACTCCTTATCTCTCTGTCCTCATACAACGTTCTGATCTCGAAGACTCCATCTCATCTGACGGTGCAGGATTTATTCAACACTATCAAACGAAGTGCCGGCGTACAGTACTCTTGAGCGAGGATGGGGGCGTCTGGAACATCGCCTCCATTATCTCCCCGTCTCGTTTTTCGTTCCTATTTTCTGAGACGACCCTTGAGCGTTGAATTTCGTTGTAATTGACCTTGTGTTCATTCTACTCCAGAGTCGAGCGCGACATTTTTATCCTAGTGAACCTGAATGACTGACACCGAGCTTTGGAGATGAATACACAATAGAAAAAATGAAATTCGACAGTGATAGTATGCCCTGTTCTTTCAGTGCTTGAAGTCGGTCCTTAATAAAATGCTCACTACACGCCTTCTCTTTTTCCCGCATGTATGTCCCTATTACTGATTCTCGGCCCACCCCACCGTGGCCATGTGATTTCTCCGTCGGCGTTGATCTATCAGATATTTGATGCCGTCTGGTATGAATTACAGTATGAATATCTCTTTAACTGAGGCTTTTCTCCTTAGTTTTATGCCCGTCGTTTAATTTTCTGGGTTGGAAATTTAGTTTGACGGGAGAGTTAGAACAGTTGGTGAAGACTCCAAGTTGTAGCCATGGCATAATAGTCGAAATGAAAATAAAATTTCAGAGGATTTCAAATGCAGACCTGTATCTTCCAGTTCTAGATATCACCAGCCAACAACGAATAAATGCGATCGAAACAATCTTCCCCATTCCTTGTCTACAACAAATACAGTTATCCTGCGCCAGGACTACTGAAGGTGTAAGCGGTACATGCAACACCCATGCAAAAGTACCCTGAATGTGCATAAAATAGAGAGAATTCTTGTAACTCCTGATCAGACATTCTCCGTGGGCAGAAGATCATTCTGCTTTTTGGAAGATAAAGAGTGTTCAACTGTGTCGACAGATGCTCTTCGTTCCTTAGAGGTCACATCAGGTGCTGAGGTCGGATATTCGGTTAACGTGAAGATCTGGGTCGATGTATAGACCTTCGTGGGTTCTCGCTGATGCCGAGAATGAACATGAGAGGCATTTATGCGGCCCGAACGAGACCAGGAAGAGTCACCAATTGAAGAAGGGTTCTCGGGGTCACCAAATACGCGGTACACGTAGGCAACGATGACCAGGATATTGCAGAGCAAAAGAGAGAGAGAGACCTTTGTGTGCATCACGATTAATAAGGCCAGTTCTCCAATGGAAAGGTAAGAATTAACCCACTTCCAAATGTTCCGTGCTCGTCGATAGAGAAAAAAAAGATGGCATAACTGATATTGACGACTAAGAGAAGAATACTCGTTGAAAAGCAAGCGAGGAGAACCCGATGGTGAATGGAGGGAAGCTTGATTTGGTTCAGCTAGAGAAGCCTATATCTCATTCGGATCAGAATGTATGCTGGCCATAGAACCAACTAGGCTGTGCCGATGGAGTTGGCTGCTCGTCGACGGTAAGAAAAATAGAAAAGACTATGGAGAACGCGACCACGTACTGGTGATGGCCAATATTGGTGTAGATTTTGAGCCGCATGTGGGTATTGCGGGAACGGGAATCCCACAAATGAATATTTTTTGAATCATGACGATGAGCCACATCAGAACAAAGGCTCCGCATCCGAGTTTGGAGATCAAACGGCTGCGTCCTGGTGGCAGGATGCGTACCACCGTCATAGCAATGGACAATCGAGTAGCCCTTGAGACATGGATTAGGTTTCCTATCGAATGCGCATAATGAACACCACTAACCAGAGTTCTGTCGGGTTGAAGAAGAACAGACTCCATCTGAGAAAAGACAGAGTTGTCATCGACAAATGGGCTGGATAAGACTGCTACCAGATCTCCACATGGTGAAAAGAATGAGCTCACGCAGAGGCACGGATCTGACGATAAGCAGCGCAGTGAGGAAGATGTCACAAATCAATGCTATGAATACCCAGAGATCGTCCCAGTACAGCTGAAACCTCCGGTGTCGGTACACCAGTAGGAATATGGGAGAGATCATAGCAATGGCATGGGAGAATAACAGTCCAACTGCATAACATGGTGAGCCTACTCGTATGTTTGAAGGAAAGATACCACTCCCTCGTGTACGGTTCCACTGCGATGACGGGAGTGAGTTCATCCATCAATTGTTCAAACATTCGCCCAGTCGTCCTGCCCGACTCAGAGAACAGACTGATGGGAGTTGACGAGGAAGAGACCGCAAGCGAATGCAGTTGAGCATTCTTTTTCAGTGGTTCTGCATCATTGTAACATATGGGGGGGTACGAGGATAATTTGGACGGGAACTAGCAGATGAATGTGCTCAGAAATCGTTGATATGATCCAATCTAAAAAGGTGGATATGCCATCGCGATTTACATATCCAGAAAGACGAAGGTCGGCAGAGGGCATGACGATGAAAGAAGAAAGGCACTTAGCCGGGCCGCTGGTGAGCCAAACAAAGCGCGAGTCCGCGACGCGCGTTTGTCCTTTATCATGGAAGGCGGCAATGCACTGGCAGCGATGAAAGTTCCTGACTCTACACTTTCCAAACTCTTCCATGTACCTAGCATCCACTGAACCCGACTGTGACTGGCCCCCTATTCCGTAAAAACAAATTTGGCCTGGCCCATGTCTCATTTCCGACCACGTAATTTCTGGCTTCAATTCAGCTTGGAGCTCAACTCACACTATCGCAAACGCTGGCTCTTAAGTATAGAATGGCAGTATTCCCGCCTCAGTCCGAATCTGCATGGCAAGGTGAGTCGATATCTTTGTGAAAGCCATCTCACCAATTGACGTACCCTTTCAGCCGGGAAGATCTTCATGCACTGTCTCGCCATAAGCTCGTCGGCCGGTCGCTTTGGTATTCGCTACAAGATACAACGGCTTTGGTGGGACGATCTCTTGGCATTTCTCGCCACTTCGATAGAATTATTCTTTCTCGCGACTCTCTTTTTTATCCCGATCTGTGAGTGTTATCAACCTGAGATGAAGTTTAAATCGTTATCTTCCCTTCATTGCTGTACGATAGCCACCTACTTCGTCGGTGTAACACCCCCGAATCTTATCGAACAAGCTACCTTCTGGTACCGACAATTTCCAATGCTATCGATTGTCTGGTGCGTCGTTGACTCAGCGTCCAAACCCATGCATTCACTCAAAATTCGTCTAATTTCTTTCTTTCCTCAGGCTATGCAGAACAAGCCTCGCTCTGACACTAGTCCAAGCGTTTCCTGCATTGTTTTTTACCCGTAGACTCGCCGTCGTATTTATCGTAGCCCTTGCTATGATGGGTATATGTACGCTCCTGGCCGTCACCTTTGGATGTGCACCTGTGCCGATCATCCGTGGTCAACCGCCAGTAATTCCTTCGCTTTGCATTCGTCCGACACACGCACCACCTCGTTTGGGAATTGCTATCTCGTTATCAGGTGAGATTTTGTTCCCGATCCGACGTGTGCAGACCTGACACTGTATTTTGCAACTTTTCCTGCCCTTCCAATACAATAGTCGATCTTTTAACCGACATGATTCTCGTGGCCCTTCCAGTTTATTGCCTTTGGAGTGTCAAGCTTCCTAGGAGACACAAATGCGTTGTTATTGCCGGATTTTCAACCATTCTCCTTACATTGTGCACGACAATCTTGCTCATTATCTTCTTAATCGGTCCGTTCGAGCATAATATTGCCAGGGTTATCATCGTACATGGAATGGGTCATATTAACGTGCGT
>Ga0247741_1000444_pt1 | contig 23902 bp, 21 predicted proteins | sample UWRJL213509R2_FD_180945 | JGI IMG/M metagenome (GOLD analysis project Ga0247741, IMG submission 180945) | Plant litter microbial communities from Arlington Agricultural Research Station in Wisconsin, United States - UWRJ-L213-509R-2 | ecosystem: Environmental > Terrestrial > Plant litter >... | reverse complement strand
AGCTGGATTCATCATTAACGTTAGTTTGATATAAGTTCAGCTGGGCCAGCTGGCTTTGTTATTAACGGGGAATAATTTCGTCTATGTACCTATTTATATGGGGTGGGTGTAATTATCATGTGTGAATACCCCGCATGGCCAACAAATGCCCGCATGGTTTTGATTTTCCGGATGATATGCTTTCCACGGGTTTCTGTCATGTACAATATGGATTCATTGAAATAAAACAGAACGTCTGCCTATGGCGATTTCAGTAGCGGCTATTAAGGTATGAAGTTTGCTCACATTGAACGAGAGGCAGATTTAACAGCGAGGCCATGATTATATAAACTAGAATTAAGGGTATAAGGTTACTCCCAGGTAAAGGAGGTATCTCCCTCAATCGTGCCATCCTCAATATCTCCGACCGAGTCTGAAGATCAGCCGGATCACTGCGTAAGTCCCATGACGGAACGACGGAACTCGGAGAAAGGACGAACCTAAGAGATCGAAATTACTTGTATCAGCCGAAAGCAGTATATCTTTGAGAGTCATGCTCGGTGCATCGTCACTAAGGACATCCCCATCGCTTCCTCCGGACCTCTCTTCTTCCTCATCTATTCCAGCATCCGAGTGGAATATATGTCTTGCTCCATGCTTGGCAGGTATTGGTGTCGCTTCAACGTCCATAAATCCTGCGTCATCATCTTCGCTACCGTCTGCAGATGATATCGGCGACGAGTCCGAAGCGGGCAGCATCATGTCAGGTTCTAGCTCGAATAACTTCGACAGAGCAACGGATTGCCTAGATTTTGGAGTATTCCCAATTTTAGAAGAGGGCGTTCCAGCCGTCCATATCCTATTGACTTTGGGAGTCTTCCGTGTCGATTTGGGCGTCCTGAAGGGAACGTCTTCCTCGGGGTCGGTATCATCATCCGTCGAAAAGTCGTGCGTCTCGTCAATGAGCTGCGGGTTAAGTGAGATCAGATCATTCTGGAGAAAAAAACAAGGGACGCACACGATCCACTTCGTCTTCAATCCCACCAAAGGCTTGAAACATCGATGGCCGTCCTGTGCGTCGCCGTGCCGTGGAGAACCTCACTGATTTGCGACTGACGCTGCGAGTCGACTTAGCAGGAGACAAAGCAGGGGTCCGCGGTGGCTCGATAATAGCCTGGAATTTTGTTACCCGATGTGCACAATTCTGAGTTTGCGAGATGGATACTGCGTCTTTCGCCGGTAATCTTGGTACAGAAGGGTCTGGAGTTAAAGGACGCGGAGGTAACACGGCGGTTCGTATCCCTGCCACTTTGCTTTCCAGCATATCGTCGGTCTCGGTGGCTGGATTCAAGAGGTCAAACTCGCTGCTCAGCCCGACGCTATATAACAGCTCCTTGGAGGGCACGGATTTGCAAAGGAAGTCCGTAGAGGAACTGGTGGTCCAGAAGGGCGTCTCGTAGTCGAGCTGATGGAAATCACTGGACTCAATCATTGAACGCATGTCCGCCCCACGCTTCCGACACCCAGAAAGAACTTCGGCCATAGTTTGGTACACACATTTCCCTCGTTCGAGGTGAGCAGCGAGCACGATCTCCGCATGGGTATGCATCTGAATAGTAGATAACTCATGCTTCTCCTTCGACTTTGATTGTAGGATAGGCCGCCGTAGCTTCTTGAGGGAGGCGGGGTAGTGAGCAGCGGCGATAGGCAAAGGTGAGGGATGCACTGGACGTTGCTACCCATGATCGGTCAAAGGCTGCATCAATATTACGGCCGTAAGATAACCCACCAGTATATCCTCTGGGGTTGATGGTAGCTCGTAGCGTGATCGTGAGGGCGAGGAAATCACGATCAAGCCAGCTAAGTCGAGGAGAAATGCGAGCGCGACGCCTTGAAGTGAACTGCTCCAATACCGATCTTTCAAATCACGAAGCTTCGAGTCTACCAATGTTTGTAGTCGCAATGTTGTTTGTGAGTTATACTTTGAATGGGTACTGCCTTGGGATTGTAGGCGAGCCTGTGTCGCCTTCAAGTGAGCTTGGCGCATATATTCGGAGCGATAGATATACGCACTCTCAACACAAGGAGATCGTGCTCCCATCTTGTGAGCAGCGATGAGGACCTCGACCAACCATGTCTCGCTGATTGATACTTTGCAAGAGCTGACGCATATACGAGTGGTTGCGAACGGAGAACATCCTGCATTGTAAGTGAGTAAATAATCACAAAAGCCATGATCTGTCAACCTACATACGCTCACACTGTCGGAAGAGATGGGGAGCGAGGTCTTCATGAGGACATGGGTAGACAATGCCAGCAATAAACGCTCAAATCTAGTTCTTGATGAGTGCGTAGAACAGCGAGCGGCTTAACCACGTACTTATCTCCGGAGCATTCTTCGACGAGAGACTTCCTTACAATGACGTCCTTCCACCACCATGCCACTAAATCAAATTCTCCGCTCTTGGGCAATTTCTTATTGCTGGATCGCGCTGATGAAGGAAAGACGGATTGATGTCGCAAACTCTCCAGATACTTAGTGAACGAGGTTCTGAATGCGAGAGATGCAGCTGGTTGTAAACAGGGATATGTCGGAAGAATCTATTACATGTTATATGCAAGTTAGAGCGATGGCGAATAGCGTTACTCACTGTCTTCACGCTCCTTCCCTCGATGCGTCCAACAAGAAAGTAAGCCACATCTTCCATTGTTTTCGCCCTTTCTCGGAGTCCACGAATGCGCACATTGAAAATATGCTCGTCGTATTCAGGTTCATTTGCATAAGGATATTGTAGGATGTGTAGGTGGATAAGTAGTAATAAAGATTCTGGCAGACTGAGTACTGCAATGGACGACATGAATGATGTCGTGGTTCAAGATAAAGCGGCCACGCGGTCCGGATATATGTTCAGTGTCACGAGATCAGCTGCATTCCCACGCCTACAGCTGTCGCCCCCAACAAACTTCACGAGCTGCTCATCGACACCAACGACCCAGGAATCTTCAAGAACACGACGAGATGGTGAGTTTCTGCTCTTGCGGGATGCTCGATACACTCTATGGGCACGTTCTGGGGAAATTTTGGAAGAATTGATGGACTGTAAAGGGTGGATGGCCAAGGATGATGTTGGATACGCTGTGAGGTTGGCAAGATCGGTGTTGGCGATGGGCGAGAGCGCAAACCTCACAACATCCGTCCTGGATTTCTATATTTCTATGGCTGGAAATAATATAGGATCTATGCTGACCTTCAATCACTTTCATGCGCTACTTCACGATCCATAGACGAAAGGTGTGTACCAGATGTCCCTGTTCTGCTTCTCAAATCTTATATGATATCATCTAGGTACCTCGTCTTTCGGGTACGTTTCTCAGAAGTCTATGGTTCATTGGCCAGAAGGCTGATTACATCTTGCATTTTACCCAATCAACAGTAAGAGACACACCAAGTCCCACACTCTCTGCCGGCGCTGCGGGAACCGCGCCTTCCATAGGCAACACAAAAGTAGGTTGGCTAGCCATCATCCTGTCCTTTTTTCTTGACCTCTGCACGTTCCCAGCTTGTGCTTCATGCGGATACCCCTCCGCCAAGGTCAGATCGTATGAATGGGGCCAAAAGGCCAAGCGCAGAAAAACCACTGGAACTGGCAGGATGCGTTACTTGAAGGAGGTTTCAAGGAGATTCAAGAACGGATTCAGGTATGTCGAAAATCATTCTTGGAACTTGGTGACTTATATGATCCTTCCGCAGGGAGAACACGGTAGCAAAGAAGAGAGTCACTGCAAAGAGCGAATAAGCGCACTCTGGTCAACCATTCTCATCCATATTCACCTCCTTGCCTGCATTCCTCGATATGTACATGTGTTAGGCTCCTCTCCATGCACCGATTCAAAATAAACCACGTCCTCCCTTAAGCTTGATCAATGCACGAATTATCGATCTGACTTGCAAGCTCGAATGACAAGTTCACGGATCTTTGAATCTTCGACTCTCGGTTAATACTGTGTCTCGTTTGTTGTGTGAATCAAAAACCAGCTCAGTTTCCTTGCTTGTAATCGCCGTGATGATCATAGTGGCTGAGGTCGTGTCTATTGCATGATGCTTCTTTACGTCTAGCAAAGTTTCGTATGGTATCATGAAGGTGCTACAGATGGTCATGGGGCATTGGTATGCTCCGGAGGATCTCACTAACAGGGAGAGGGAGAGATCAACTTTCTACATCCCTGAGGACGGTTCATATCCGTGGCAACACCGAGGATTGCAGGAACAAGAATCTACACATTCACTCTTTCAAGATCAAGCGATGCCAGCTGATATATATGTCCGAATCTCTCTCCGATATGTCCTAACCTTTCAATTGCGGATGCTTCAGGAGCCAACGGAAACCTGGATCGTCCACATACAAGTCAGAATTGTTGAAATTAAAATAGCTGTGAAATACGCTGACCATCCTCATAGCCTTTGATTTGCGTCTCAGATAGGGAGTATGCATAGAGTGCGAGCCTTCCGGTATGCTATCGAGTGGCCGAGTTGTAACTTGGAGCTGAGCGGTATGAAAGAAACCCATACCTTCGCAATGGCATCTTCCAACCCCATTTCTTGAACTAGTTTCTCCTCATTAGCAGTACCTGATGGCTCGGGCTTTGAAATCAGGACAAGAATTGGTTTTAAAATCGCTTCATTGGCAAGGAGGGAGCTCAACTCCCCCTTCGACCTTGACAGGGAATCGGCATCTGTGGTGTCGAGTATGTACACGATACCATCGAATTCCGACAAAGACGTGCCGAATTCACGGCGAGCTGATGAACGAGAATGCGTTAAAGAGTTTTCAGATGCGTCTAAGCAAAGAAACGCACATCCTTCATTACCACTAGGCACAGCGGCGCTGATTGTGACATTGTCGATTGTAATTTCTTCGACGACTATGTTATATAAAATGAGGTCAGAGTTCAGTTGTGAGATCTAAGCAACGAGCCCACATGGATAGATAGACGATACCCCCTGAATATATTTTCCAGATTTGAGGGTTCGGACCAGCGTCTATTGAATGGTCAATAGTATGCAAAGCCGCATAATTTACATGGACGGACAGTGATCTCGTCTACATCAGGTCCCCAGAGTGCGATGTTTGCTGTTTTGCTCATGATACCTGATGCTGTAAATCGAGGATGGGATTCAAACAGGAATACAACCCACCAAGACGGACGAGGGTGCTTCTGATCATGAAACTGTTCGTAAAGTTCAACTTGATCAAGACGAGATGGCGGTAATCTATAGGTTGTAAATTCGTTAAGAAAAGACCATCGTCGTTTATATAACAACGTAAAGTGCAGCACATCGCCACGTACCTCCGGACAAACGAACTTTGAAACGTATTTGGAAGCAGTGATGAACGATGATTGTGGCAGTACACGAATCTCAAACTCTTGAGCGCATGAGCTCTGGTGTAATCATTGACCAACTGTGTTCATATTTGTAGTGTAACCTATGAGTTACTGGGGGTCTAGACGACACAAAAATGCAATATACTCAAGGGATTTTCGACGTTTGTTCACATGACTGCATTTCAGCGCCCAATCTACAAAATGTCCGAGTACCGAGTATCTAGTGTCCTTAAACGTCGGGCGGTTCCTTCTTAGAACGCATCGGAATTTTTTTATTCCGACTTGAACATGTAAGGCAGGCCGACAATACTCCGACGTGAGGACGAGCGTCGAGCGGACTTGTTGCTGCCAGCTGCCGGATGCAATAGACGCCCATGCTGCGCCACAGCATTAGGCGCTAACCAGGGTTTAAACAACGATTTAAGGACAATTTCAAATGAATTCTGCCGATAGACACGCAGCTCCTTTTTTTCTTGCTGTGAAAATAACGCCTCCCTTTTTAATCCTTCGTCGCGTAGGACTCGGACGCTACATACTACCGAACTCGATCCTCACCAGGGTATACACAAATCCGAGAATTAAGGCTGCTTAGAGAAAGTCCTTGATATAAAAGCAGTTGGTTTTCATTGATTTTCCCTCAGAGCTGGTCTCTTCTACATCCCAAGTTCCTTCTCACTTACTCAACATGAAATTTACAACGATCCTCGCTTCTGCCTTTGCGGCATGTATCTCGGTCCTCACGGTGGCAGCAGCCCCGGTCACTGTGGAGCTGGAGAGGCGTACTACACCTCCACTCCCTTCGCATCTGCACACCTCTAGCACGTTCTACCGCGCGGTTACTCGAGGAGAGCTGGCACATATTGCCAATTATCCAAAGGGCGGCCATCCCAAGAGTTATGCTCCAGTGTCTGGTGATTTCTCGCATGAGGGGGCTTTATACACCTTCGCGGTACGTTCATTCGGTGATAATTGGTTATATTTTGAGAATTGACCTGAACATACTTCTAGGACCTTGCTGATGCGCATCGCTGGGGTGACGCCTTCTCTTCCGTAGCACCAGACTCGAGCCAACAGCATTGGTATTTAGTCAAGTTCAAATATACACCAAACAAAGCTTTGAAGACCAAGAGGTAAAAATTAATACACCGACGATCTTCCATTAATATTTACTGAGGGACGTATGCATAGCTTTGCGGAAGGTACTGATGAATGGAAAGAGGTAAACCGAAATGAGCCCTTATCTATGGACATGTTCTAACAATATCTCCTCTAGTTCGTCACACACAATTACAAAGCGAAGAGTCCTATACATTATGATATTGTCGAAGGCCCTGTCTCAATTGGACGTCAGTGTTCAGCAGTTATCATCATGCTCCCGATTCTAATGCTTTGATCGCTAACTAGACGGCCCTCGTATGAAGCCCTTCACCAACGCAGCTGGCCAAATGCTCTACCAGGCCGCATTTATCGGTGACGCAGCTTTGGCCTCCCTCACAATCGAAGATGTCACAAAACACGTCCCGAAGAGCAAGGAGAGGTGGTGCCCAAGCTGCGTGATCATGTAAACAATCGACCTGCAGTTCGACATTATACATATCGACGTTGCTTTTGACCTCGAGCTTCAACACCCATCTGGTATCCACTAGATTACTTTAGGATATTTGCTGTGTATGGATGGAACTTTTCACGCCAGGCGCGTGATTAATAAAAAAAAAAATCTACTAGTGTGCTACCCATTCAAAGTATTTCTGACACAAGTTACGTTGTCAAGTAGATCCTGAGGCTCATCGCAGTTACCTTATGTTGTATGGAACTGTCAGAACACAAATATCTTAAACTCGATGAGCCAAACAGAGATCGACTTCACATTTCTTTCGGATTCTGCAGGAGTGTCTTTAACTTGTCCGCGGCTCTGCAAGCTTCATGCTCGATACTTCATGGTGTCATTCCAAACTTGATCCATGCCTCAACGTATGACGGTCCGGAAAATTAAACGCGCTCCTCACGATGCAGGGAGTAGGCAACGTATTTAACCTTCGAAACGCCTAGCCTCGCCTCGCGGTTGACCAGCCAACTTAGGGGCTTCAAGTAACGCGTGAAGAACATGATGCTGGATCTTATCAACTGATATGATTGCACGCCGGAGGCATTAAATCATATCAGAACCCCGTTTCATCTAATCAGATTGGGGGTGGTTTGCATTACATAATACACGTAAAGGATAGTTCGGCTCAGCTCGTCTGCTTCTAGCTTCTGGGCGTGCGAAAATTCTCGTCGTTGAGTGAATTACACTTCTGCTAGTGGGAGAAACAAAAAGGAATATTGCTAGGAGTTGGGAATGTCGACTCGAAGTGGGGTTTGGGGATGCGATTTTTCAAAAAGGTGGTGGATGTATCTTTAAGTTAGATATTCTACATAGCCGTTAAGGAAAATTATGTATCATTATCAGGATTCAGATATGATTAATAGTCTTATAGCTGGGTTGCCAACGAAACCGTATATGAGGTGCCGGAGGATCGCGAAGCCACAAGCCCTGTATTTAGGGGGCCGGATTGTGGCGTCTGCATCCGTCGTCCCCGACGGAAGAAGAAAGCATCATTGCCTTTCTGGGCATTCGGAGTGTTGCATGGCCGGATGCGCCAATCCTTCAATCCAAGCGATGACCAATCCTTCATCTCTCAGCATTGGGAAGGAGTGCGACTTTTCACAAGCAAAATTAGAGGGTACGAGCGCAGATTCGAGTGTATCGGCGGTTGGGGGACTTTACGGTGTGTTGATTGCCCACGCTCGGGGACGGTACACAGTTTTACAACAACTTGACATTGAAATGGTCGCATCCGCCAGGCGGATGCATCATCCGGCATATCATCAATTACACGGGCATGGAGGAAGCCATGCTGCCGTCGACCCGTGCCGTGCGGGAGTAAATCCGCGTCCCTACGTGGCAGCTCCGAGCATCCGTTGAGACGGCGTCAAAGCCACTGTTTGTCCTCAGTAAGGCTGGCTTCGTCTGCTGTTGGTTGAAATTGAGAGTAAGGTTGTGTCTTCTTATGACTCGGTGGTGTTTCTGAAGATTGAGAAGAGTAGTAGCCTTTGTATTCGGAGTCCAGCAGGAAAATTTCGTTGTACGTAAAGTGCTAAATTCGAAGTGTTACATGTACCTGCAAGGTAAGGTCGTTAGAGCCGATCTTATCTCCCCAGGGTTTAGCGATCACTTAATCCGGAGTGAATTTTCTCTGGTGTGCGCGGGAAAAATCAATCAGGCTGGGACCGTTGGGACCGGTTTGCTACTGATCTTCAAATGAAGCAATGTGCTTGAACACTTCGCGAGACTGTTAATGTCTTATAGAGCAAAGGAATATGAGGCAAAATGTGCGGCGAAACATAGTGCCCAGAATATGGCGCGCTACTCGGGTCTAATAGGCATTCCCTTGAAGATCGAGGCGCGAGAAAGGGTTGCTACATTTTTGCGGAGATTAGATGCAAGACCCTGCACTGGAAAGAGTAGTTATTTTAGCTCGTGTGAAGCGGTTGAGGTCAACGAGTGGCAATGGAAATCTAATCTTTGAGACGTCCGACTCGTGGAATGAATGCTCGTCTTTCATGTCCTTGGAATTCCTTTGGGTAAGGACAACTGTATTGCGCTGACTGAAATGCTTGAATTTTTGTACCCGGAGATGGGTTTTTGTGTAATAGGCACATATGCAGGTGACCCTGTGGCTGTTGACTTGGTTTGGTTCAGTTTAGAAAGTTATCTGGACAAACAGGGGATTGTTGATTGGTTGTTATCTAGTAGTCCCAGGTTATCTCATCCCCACCTCGATTCGCTGGCCCCTTTGGTTTCGTACCTACATCTCCCCAACTCATCGCACGTCGGTTTCAACACCTTCGAGCTCGTTGTTTCGTCCGTCGAACTCGCACTGTTCTTGTTGTGAGTGCTCAGCCTTTGTATTGGCTGCACAGTTGCTGACGTAGCACCGCTGGCAAGCTTAGACCATAGCTTCGGTCGCCAATCTATCTTCAGGTTCTATCAACGTCAAGGTTTTTATCTTACCTTGATAAAATTTGTACTCGGTCCGAGGCAATGTCCACTGCCGTCCTCGAATCCCCATCGTTGAGCCCCTACAACTCAGCTATATCAGCCATGGCCCGCATCCAGCAACAGCTCAGTAACGCTTCATTGGAAAACCAAAACCCCAACGGTGAGACGCGCAATAGGTGCTTTTTGATGATCTGGCGAATGTTGCTGATGATATCTGGTCTGGTCTGCAGGCGGGGATGAATCGAACGCTCCTTCACCGTCACCTTCGACCACGTCGAACGTGCTCGCACCGGCTCGGGGCCCTTGCACAAATTGCCACACGGCGGACAGTCCACTATGGAGACGCGATCCTAATGGGAAGATCCTTTGCAACGCTTGTGGTAAGTCATCCGATCCTCGCTTTATAGCTTTCCCATTTCTTCTTGAATTAAACACGCTGGAGTGTTCGGCACGTGTCGACGAGACGCGCATGGCTACGCCGTCTGCTCCGTCTCCGTCTTGGATGTGGCGTTTCGGGTGACACTTGCACGTTATCGCGATTTTGGACGTTATATTTATCCTGGGTTGCCAACATACCCAGTCGCGCGTGCCAAGGTCGGATCTCTTAAGCGTGTTTGGCCTACCTGCATGCTTTCTGCACGCTCGTATTCCAGTATATCGCATGTCGAAGGCCAATCATACGCGTCGCTGAGATCATCAAGACACACCTTATACACGTGTCGAGAAAACCGTCCTGGGATTGTTGGAATCTTCAGTTCCGCGAGCCGTGAAGTCGTGATGGAATCCGAAATCCGACCTAAGGATTATCTCCGTAATCATATCTGCCTCGCGGCTATAAGGGGATTTAGATTACAACGCTCGCGTTTCTGGCACCTTCGAGTGGTTTGAGAGGCTTGGTGGACTGGTTGGTGCTGTAATTTATCAAGATAAAGGACAACCCAACATGCGACTTACTATGCATCTGCCTGATGTCTCAGACTTGGTAGTCCAGTGTTTGCATTGGGTCTTTCATCAACTCCACCTCCCCTTCTCCGGACGTAACATTCCATATCTTCTTTCCCCCCTGCTCTTCACCCTGTGTCTCAGATCGTTTCAAACCGCAAGTCACTCACCGCGCATTTCTAATTATCCAGGCCTTTATCAAAAATCAAGACACATGCCTCGACCCTCCTCGCTTGGCCGGACGCCCCCTCCATCTTCGGCGAATAACGCCTCCTCTAACCAATCGTCGACCACTTCGACACCCAACGCTATCAGCACCGTTGGCCCGTCACCTTTTGTTCCCAGTTCTTTGAGTAACTCCACTACTGCTCCTGCCACTACACCAAACGGCAAATCAACCTCCTCACCATCAAGTATGCCGAAAATTCCTACAGGAGCATCATCATCAACTTCTGCGACGAAATCCCATCTGACCAGCACAGGCGGTACGTGTCCTGGTGACGGTCGATGTGACGGGACGGGAGGAACGAGCGCATGCTCAGGCTGCCCTACGTACAACAACGTGCTCGCCCTCTCCGCCCGTCTCGAGCTCGAAACAGCCGCTGCGGAAGCTAACGCCGCCATTGCAGCTGCCTCTGCCGCCGCTGCTACGTCTTCAGCTACCGGTGGCGAAGCCTCCGCGACGAATGGTGGAGCGAACGATGGTGCGGCATCGCCAAAGATTGACGCTGCTGCAAGCCCAAGTGCTGCTGCAGGTGCAGAGAGTGATGCAAGTGTGGGCGCGACTGCCAGTGCAGCGAACAGGAAGGTGAGGGCTGCTGTTGGTGCCCTTTGTTGTGCCAACTGTGGTACAAGCACAACGCCGTTGTGGAGGAGAGATGACGTAGGGAATAATATCTGTAACGCCTGCGGTGGGTGATCTTTCGTTTTATCTCGCTTTTCATTCCTTCGGGGGTTTTTCATTTCTTTCTTCCTCCTTTCTCTCCTTCCCTCCTGTTTTCTTTTATGTTACGTTATTCTGGGGGAAGATATGTAAAAATACGCCACCTCGTGGTGCCCATGGTGCCACTATCTGCTGCGTTATTCTCTTGTAGCATTTGGCTGATTGTCATTGCGAAATACGCATCTGAAGAGGGAGAATACGGGATGACGATTCGAGCACTATTTGCTCTTTCGCACCGTCTCCTCTCTACTTATTTGGTTCTTTTCATTTGTATCTCGCTTGTCTGCTTCGTGACATGCTCTTTTCCCCCTTATTTTCAGTTTTCGCTCCTCGGAGTGGTGCTGGTCTTGGCCCGCACGAGGCTTCCCACATCTTATCAGATATCGCCACTCATGAGATTTGATGGCCACTTTGCATTGACTTGCTTGTCTCACGCGCCTATTCGAGGGTTGGGCGATTGGAGGAGCATTGCGACATGAGATCTCCTTTGAGGCTCGCCATTCGATTGGATGGAAACGTATCTTCCTTTCGTGAGAGGCGGCTTTTTCACTATTTCTCGATCTTCGCCGGCTTCACCCCAAATCACTGTTTCTTTTCTGTGCGTTATCAACAATACTGATTTTTATCTCTCCTTGGTGTACCAGGTCTTTACTTCAAGCTGCATGGGACCCACCGACCCAACTCAATGAAGAAGACTGTTATTAAACGCAGAAAGCGTGTTCCGGCTGCTCCAGGTGTGGGCGGAGGCAATATCTCCGGACGCATGTCTGATCAAGCTGCAGCAGAGGCTCTTGTGGCCGTTGGCCGAACTGGTAATTCTCCAGGTGCTGCCGATGACAGCGAAAGTGAAGAACCTAGGAAGAAGCGCACCAGGCGGTCTACTGCCAAGGCTCGCGTTGACAAAGACGACGATGTCATCATGGACGGCGAAGACGAAGATGAAGGCCGGGAAACCATCCCCACAAGCAGAAAACGCCGAGCAGGCGCTAATGGATGGGCTGATAGTGGTAGGTCGGCATCTCCTCATCGTGCGCCATCGAGGAACCAGGATTATCTCCAACGGAGCGGACTTGCGGCCCCTTTCCCTGGCGGTGGCGTTCCTCCGCATGCGTTTGAACTTCCGTCACTAGTGGCAGCGCTGAATGGTGGAGCGGCCTTTGCGGGCAGTGCCAGTGCGCCTTCTAGTTATATCCGTTCTGGATCGAATGCACCGAGCAGGACTCACTCGCCTTTAGGACTTGCCGGAGCTGCAGCTGCATACCCCGGACAACAACCACAATACTACCCACTTCCTGGTCAATCCCCTTCTGCGGATATGTCGAGTTTGATGGTAGCGGCTGGCGTTGCACTCGGGGGACTAGGTATCCCCTCATACATGGACCTAGAACGCCACTATATCGAGCTGAGGGACCAGAAGAGAAAATGGGAGGAGATGATGGAGAGGACGGACCAGTTGATGGCTGGTATGAAGAGGACGTTAGATGACATGAGGGGTCTGGCCGCCACTCACCCTTCACCAATGGCTGGAATGGGTATCCCTGGCCTTGTCCAACCGCAACCTCAGGCGCCTATGCAACCCCCACCTGTGCCCCAGAGCCCAACCCACGCCCAACAACCGGGTTCACAGAAGGGGTCCCCTCAGTTGGCCGCCGCCCCTAGTCCTTCCGGTTCCCCGTCTATTCCATTGAACAAGCCAGCGAGCGGAGAACGCGAAAGGACCTCGGTGTGGCCTGTCGTTGATGCGACGACTGGCAATCGTGATTAGGGCTTAACGCTGGATGTTTAGACCTGGTCCTTTCCTTTCCTTCGCCAGGACATTTCCACATTTATTCGCCTTCGATCTGAAAACCTCCTCCGCGATTATCGACCCTTCGACTTCTGTTTCTATTTGCGCTGTCTTGCCTTATTAACGTTTAATTTTCCCCTTTATTCCTCAAATATCTTATCCTACTCTCTGTCCGACTATTATTCTATTCGATCCCGCCGTCGGTTCCTTCTTGGGCTATCCTATCGCAACTCGTCCTGACCCCACCTCGTATCGATAATATTTCTGGATATGTTTATTATGTATTCCCCTGGCTACAATACCTCCCAACCTCGCGTCATCACCCACTTAAAACCCACTCGAATCCTCCCTTATCCTCCCAATCTACACCTCGACCTCGCAACCTCGTATGTTCGGGCGGAGGAATCGTTCACAAAAGGACCGATTCCAGAATATCTATGTCTTCTTACCATCTTAGCGTCCTAGTTTTTCACCCCGTTCCACCTATGTATTTGCTTCCCTTTTCTCTTCCTCGTGTCAAGGCGCTTTTCCCCATCCTTTAAATCCCTATCTATATGTTGTCTTCTCGCGTTGACTTTTGCTGTCCTCATATCCCATAGTACCCCATCTACCTTTTACTTTCCCTTGTTCAACGCCATCTCGTTCCCTACGTCCTCCGTTGATAAACATATATGGTCCGCGTATGTATGTTATGTATGTATGTGGGTTTGAAGCGCGCTGTTGGGGGAACGTGGGTCTTTTAGTAGCGTTATATACCATCCTTAGTACTATATGCCGGAGTTGCGTCCATGACGCCCTAGATAATGTATCTCTTTCAGCTCGCGCTCGCTCAGAAGGGTCAGGCGGCAGACGACTGTTGAATGAGTTTCTGACTTGGATTGGCGGTTCGAGAACTTGGACATGGCCTTTTGTCGTTTGCTTTCTACCTGTTAGTGTGTGTCTCTGTCAGTTGGGAATTCGTATTCCTAGAACTGGCAGCAACGCATTCTTTCTTCAAGCACATGATCAGGCTCACGGACTTCACCGGCGTTCAATAAGTAACTCCACAACTGGGGACTCTGTCTCCTTCTTGTAGTCATGCAGCTAGCTTCTTCTGCCACAACCACAAGCTCTGGATTCTTCTGCATTGCCTTCTGCGTGACTCGCGGTTCTCGGCGTATAGCAGCTGTCTGCCGCAGAGCATGGCTCATTTATTCTGAGCAACTATCCAGGACACCAAAGGCTATATCTCAACCTCTCGTGATCTATGCCGCCGACAACGATCGTGATTGCAGCTCAAACGTCCAAAATTAACGCTGAACCCATGCGCTCTCCATAGTAACTCGCCTCATTCGCCTCTCGAGCCCGAGATGGAGGCGCAGCCCTTTATAACCTGCCTATTCACAAACATTCCGACACGTTTGCGCACTCGATTCATTTCATCGACTGGCCTTCGATCCCTGGCACCCACCGTAGCTCTAACCCTGCACTATTACTGAGATGCATTTTTTTGGTCGAGCCTCTGTGGTCCTCACGTTGGCGAGTCTGTCACTGGCCCAGGACTTCTCAGTCGACATTGCATGGAGGGTCAGTCCTGAAATTCATAAATTGCTCTGATATTCAAAACTCTTCTCAGAAATTCTCCAACAATCGCCCTCTCAGCGAGCGCATAGACATTTCACAGAAGGCTATCTCGAAAATGTTGACTCAGTTGGGATCTGTGGGGGAATTCAATGGTAACATTCCGAAATAACGCGTTGGTACCGTATTGTGAACCAAGTATCACCACCAGGTATCGGTTATTGGCAATCAGGCAATGTTTGGTCAACGATTTCGATCAAGGATAAACTTGCCGGGCAGACGACCAACAAAGACATCGTGGTCAAGAACCTCAAGGCTGTTTTCAGTGCTCACCAAAACTTCGACAAGTTTGGGTATGGTTTATTTTGATCCTCCGCGCAGACCATATTTCGCTGACCACGCTTTCTTCAGGGTGAGCGTCGTCATCTTCTAACTGATCGTGCGGGGTCCTGAACTCACTCTCTGTTTCCAGTACAATGACGATGCATTGTGAGTTGTAGAATTAGCGGTTGCAAGTTTCCCTTTTGACTGATTCGAATTTCTCTCAAGATGGTGGGCACACGCAGCTGTGTACGCTCACAGAGCATACAATGTCCCCGAACTGGTGGACGATGCGATAGCCACCTGGAATCAAGTCACGAAATAGTGAGCCTTCGACCCGCTTCCTCGGACTTTACTGACTGTATCGAAGCGCTATAACACCAGAGCAGGCGAACACTGCAAGGTCACCCGTCAAGAACTTCGCACTGGCCGGCTCTTGCAATGGTGGTAGGTCATCCTCTACTGGTCCTTGAATAAGAGCCTTACTTATTTTTTTAATAATCCAGCTACCATGGCTGGAGGTGTCTTTTGGGTAAGCGTCAAATGATTCGAATCTTCATGATTATAATGACATCGGTCTGTCAGCGCCCAGTAGCTGACGATACCGCTATAAACTCAATCACTACCGGGTATGTCGTTATCCTGTTTGAAATCTACTTACCTGTCTGACTCGGCTATCTAGACTTTATATGAGGTTCATAGGATTATTTCCGGTGTTCTTGACCCGTTCTGACTTCATATATAATAATAGTCTCTCTGCTTACCTCGCGGAGATCAAGGGAGATGTCAAGTATAAAAACGCTGCGATCGCCAGCGCCACTTGGATCAAAACGCAAACCCTCGGCAGCAACAACATCGTCCTCGACTCGGTTTCAGGAGCAAACTGCGCTCGATCACCCAATACCTGGATTTTCACCTACAACAGTGGCAAATTTATCGAAGGTCTGAGCGTCTTGGCGGATGTCACCAAGGATGACCAGTGGAAGAAATTGTACGTTTGGACCCCGTTCTGCGCGCTTTGAGATTGGTTGTATATCTGATTTGCTCATATACAGGATGGAAAACGTCCTCACTGCCGCAGTCAAGAACCGCTCCTGGCAGGGGGCGAATGGTATCATCACCGAGGGCTCGGACAACACTAAAAACAACGACGGTATTGGTTTCAAAGGTAAGGGTCAACTGCTCTCATTGCCGACCGTCCGCATCGTGTTTACCAGCCACCTACTCCGGCAGCGATCTTCATACGTGGCCTCCTCATGGCACACTCGAGGTCTCAGAACAGAGATCTTCAAATTCTTGTACACAGCTACAACGACGTTCAGGTAAGCATTGCGCGTTCTATGCGTGTTTAAGATTGGCTCTCATATAACTTTTGCTAGTATAACGCGCTCCTTGACCTAGCTGGAAACGGCGACTTTTATTCTGCGAACTGGCTGGGACCTAAGCCAGACAGTTTCACCGCCTGGGGTCAATTAGCGGCGTTGGATCCTCTTGTAACCTCCATTCTTACCAACTAATGTGAACATCAACCGGGAAGACAATAGTCACTTACTGAGTAGATAGATAAATTAAATCTTTATTATATTCCAAGCAAAGCGGAGTATAAGTATCCAGGCAAAACTGAGTCACTTTCATAAGCAGGGGGACCCGAGCGGACCGCGCGGCTCTAAAAATCTTGAACGTTCAACTGAACAGTGAACTTGCCAGTGGCAATGCGTTCCTATGGTGGACTATGGCAGGCCATGGGCATTTGGCTTGGGCTTTGTACTTACCTTACCCTCCCTCTTTTAACCTCATTAACCTCAGAGCGGTAGAGACCCGGGATCAGCGACATCGGGGTTGGAGTCAGTTGGTACGGATTATTTTTGATTGGAAAATTGTACAAGTATTGCACACCTTGTCTCCCTTTTCTTTCTTGGATTACCAACTGAAAGCAAAGATTGGATTCCAGCCCATATTGAAACAGAAAATTGGGCTGGTCTATTTCAGAACCGGTCTTGTTACAACTCCCAAGGTCAGCCACCGTGGTCCGTCGTAGCCGTTGGCCCAAGAACGAAAGACCTGCCTTAAACCACGCCTTGAAAAAATTTATCCGTTCCTCTGGCTCTAAATCAAACCGACATGGACGCATTCATGGACGAAGAAGGCTCGGATCTGACTAGCTCCTCCCCCTTTCAATACCCCCAACCTGAAGGGGTGGATCAGCCACTCGCTGCTGCTGGCAATGGCGACTCTGTTGGAACAGACGACGGCTTGCGAAACCTGCCGCCCCCAGAGCAGGCTTATCCTTCACTACCTTTGTGGGACTTCCATCACGATCAGGATTCAAGGGTCGCGCAGGCGGATTCGGTCCCTTCGACGGACGCGGTCTCCGGGGCCTCAACATCTGCAACATCTGTGGCTGTTCCCCCTGTGGAAGTCAATCCATGGCAAGCGTTTATTTCGTCTCCCTTCTCTGATTCTATGCAAGATCTATTCGAGGACTCTCAGGAAGCTTTCGCATACCCTACCGGAGAAGGCGATTTTGCGTCCCGCCGTGGCCATCCGAGCTCTGTCCAACCTTTCGAACCTGCGACTCTTGACTTGGTGACACCTATGGAATCAGCGGGCCCCATTCAGGTGCCTTTTAACGAAGGCGGCCTTTGTGCCCCTCATGCGGGTTCCTCTGTAGGGAGTGGGGTTACTTATGACTTTTTGAGGGGCCATCATTCGCAACAGGCTCAGGTTCCGACGTCGAATGCAGGCGAGTCGCATAACCCTCTGTTGAATTTCATGTATCCATTCGGGGTCACGAGTATCTCGCCCATGTACATATCTTCGCAAGCGGCTGGTATCTCACTTTCGAGCAACGCACCATCTACTTCGTCTGATATTGCTGAAGGACACGCGCACGCGGCTCCTCGACGAGGTCTGGCCGGCTGGGAGGAAACTACGTATCTTCAAGTCGATCCGTCATCTCTTTCTATTCAACAGCCAACAAAGGACTCTGTTTCTAGTGCGGGGTCTTCCTTAGCTGACGAAGGTCGCGGAGGGGGTTCATCTTCCCTGTGGTCCAGTAATTCTAGCGGAAACGGGCCTTCTTCTGGGCTGCCCGCCCAAGCGCGATCATCCTCACGAGCCGCGTCTCGGAGGGCCGGAAAGCAGCGAGTTCCTAACGAAGATACCTTCAGCGAGGAGGACCTCGACGACGATAACGGTGAATCTGACGAATACCACCCATCGAGGTCTCCATCCTTGAAGCACTCCCGATCGATGTCTCCTTCTGCATATATCCACGAATTCGAAAGTGGAGATGAGCAGGAACTAACGACCCCAAGGGTTGGACGCCAAGCCAAACGCTCAATAGGCAAGGCAAGGGGCAGCGCGGCTCTCGCCCTGGCCACTGTTGCTGAAGCTAAGCGCCGCTCGGAGAGCGAAGGGCGTGAGGGTGAGCTCAGAGACCTTGTTTCCATCTACCGTGAGGGGTCCTACCCAGCAAAGAAGAGGAAAAATAACCCCATCCCACTGCCCGTTCCTGTCCCAAACTTGAACAAGAAGAGCCGGGGGAGGAAGGTACCTTACGCTGACAGCCTCCAAGTTGGATCGTCGAGCGCAGTTGCCGTGAACTCTGACAAGGTTGAGGATGAGGGGGCTACCGTTGTCGAAGGCAGCGCCGACGCATCATTGAGGAGCAGCCGAAAGCGGCGGAAGACATCCCAGATTCCCTCCGTCCCAGACGACACGGCGAGTAGATCGTATGTTTGCTCTGTTCCTGGTTGCGGAAAGTGTTTCGTGCGAGGAGAACATCTCAAAAGGCATGTGAGGAGCATACACACACACGATAAACGTTAGTGATTCGCTAAGGTCTTCGTTTGTTTCTGATTATCTGGTCTAGCTCATCGGTGTCCTTACGAAGGCTGTGACAAGGCTTTTAGTCGTCGCGACAATCTGGGTCAGCATGTTCGCGTCCATCTCCAGCAATCTGGTTGATCTTTGGGTGGTCCACCCATGGTGTCGTTCACGCAGCGCGTGAAATTTTTTCGTTGTACAGTTTACATGAGTGGTTATTCCGATAAGATAAGATAATCTTTTGGACACGTGTTTCGTGGTGAATACATGCATCACTTTGAATTGCCCCAGGTTGAATAAGAGACTCAGACTCTATTTGCCGAATCCACACAAATAGTATGCACCACAGTCAAGTTCTTTAAGTTATATATGCTGATGAGAGATTCTGTCTGAACTTTGACCTACTTGCAGATCGATACGATGCTATCGAATACTCACTTGGTGGCGGACTCAGAGGGCATCGGTGAACACTGCAACAACCTGGTACAATTTCCACCAGAGCTCTACGTAGAGATCTTCCTCGCGGCAAGTGGAAGTAAGGGGAACATACTCCGAGATAATCTTCATTGGAAGAAACCTCATCTAACCACTCCATTTACTCTCGGAGCTGTGTGCCCCCTCTGGAGGGATATCGTCAGGTCTACTCCTATGATATGGAGCGAGATTAATCTCCAGCTTCACCCAACGCGCCTCGACGATCATTTTTCCTATCTCGACCACTTCTTGACTCACTCTGGCACTTGCCCTCTGACAATAACGATGGCTTTTGAAAACGAGGATGCAGCTGGATGGCGACCAGTGTTGTCGTATAACTATTTGGAGCAATCCCCTATGTTCCCACTGATCAAGCTACTCTTATCGTCCGCACCTCGTTGGAGGTGCGTCGACATGACCATTCCAGAGAAGTGGTATCCCGATTTCGAAAAGCAGAGCCACCTCCCGAATCTCATTTCGATGAGAGTCAGACCACTCTACCGCGATTCCATAAACCTGACAATGAACAGGAGAGCATTTAATTTGCTTCGTAATTCGTTCGCAATTCAAAACCTCCATATAAGAGACCTTTGGTGCCCGTATGCCGACATTCCTTGGTGTCGTCTACGGCGGCTCACTCTCGAGGACAAATACACGGACGAGTGCCTTTATATTCTCTCAGAGGCCCAAAATCTCGTATGGTGTAGGCTGACCGGCCTGGCGATCCTGGATTGGCCCCGAGACACACTACCGCCAGATGTTGAGAGGCCCGTCGCACTGCGCTTGTTGCAGAAGCTCATTCTGGAAGACTTTGACGACTACCGTGACCTCATTCCTGGCGGGCTGAATCTCCTCACCAACCTATCATGCCCTGCGTTGGAAAGTCTGCAAATTTCGACGAAACGCATACCCAAAGCTCTCCCTGCTTTGCTATCAAACCGCTTTACTTCACTCACTCACCTAGCAATATATGATTTCTTCATTGAGGAGGAAACACTGCTCAACTGCCTCAGGGAGATCAGTTTCCTTGAGGAATTGGATATCGGCGTGCACCGATCACGGCACATCAGTAGAAGCCTCTTGAAGGCTATATTCATCACACCCCATTCTCCAGAATCCTTCAATTACACCCTCCCCAACCTCAAGCGCTTCTCAATCTCTGGGCCGATGGTGCTGAAAAACTTAAACCTAGATAGTCTGCTACTCAAGGTTTTTCGTTTTCGAAACCCAATGCAAGAGCAGGTGGAACCGAAGATAAGAAGGTTGGACTCGTTCAGCTTAGAGACGACTGGAAGATTCGTTCCGTCACCTCTTGTCAAGAAGGAACTGATGCTATTTGTTGAAGGAGGGCTCAAACTGGAAGTGGTATGTGGTGGGCTTTCTTGGATATAAAGTAGATTAGTCAACGTCGTGTCTACAACTTGGAATGTGAAATAGAAAATGCACCGATCCCAACTGACTCTTAAAATAGCGCGTAGTATTAGAATATCGAATGTATATCTAACGTTCAGAAGGACACACTTGGAATCATTTGAATCATATTGGGCATTATATGAGGAGGGAATATATGGTATCGATACACTAGATAGAGCTGGGAAACTAAACGATACAGGCCGCGAGAAGTCCAGAGACACATCCATTCTATGCAAAGGGGGCAAATCAACGAAAGCAATTAAAGACTGGCCGTGGTTCACGATGCACCTCGAGACTCAATATCTCACATGCATCGCAGGCCCGAACCCATCATTATATGGGGTAGGATTCTTCAAACGTCCAGTGATAACTGTTGGTGCCGACTTCCTCGTAAATACCTTCAACCCGATCACGAGCGAGTTATCGTCCTCTAGTGAATCAGTTGCAAGTGGAGGGGCTATAGGTAGGGGGCTGGGGGGACGTAGATCTAGTGGTGGAAGACCCATCGGCAGTGGCGGGGGTGGTGGGAGAGGCATAAGCCCACCTCCGTTGTATGGGGCTAACGGAGGAGAGTTTAGAGGCGATCGTGGAGGCGATGCGGGAGCGACGCCAACCCAACCTGGTTCCATTGGTTGGTGGCCGTTAAGACCGTAGGGTCTGCCCATGGGCTGCCCATGTCCGGCGCTGATATTGTTGACGTTGTTACTGTGCGGGTATGGTCGCGCGTGTTGGTGGTGTTGGTCCTCGGTCTGTGCGCTGCTTTTTGAAATGACCGTCGTAGTGGTCGTGGTGGTCGTTACTGTAACACTCTCGCCAGTCTTAACACCTCCACTGTGCGTCTTGATGGCTTCCATTGTCGTCTTGTCCGCTTTAACTTGGTCACTTCCAAGAACAGTAGAGGCAGGGGTTGGCAAAAGTTGAGGACTAGAATTTGACATGTTAGCAGTTGTGATAAATCTACTGAAATTGACATACTTTGGCTTATAATCTGTGGGGGGATTGATCGTCAGAGTCAGAGAAAGTAATTGGGTTTTCCGACTCACTGGCGGCAATGGATTGTCCTCTCGCGCGCTCAGTCATGATACGTGCAAGCTTCCGTCTATCCCAACCATTATTCAATCCTTTCTTAAAGTAGTCCTAAAAAGAAGTCAGTCGCTCTGATGAAAAAGGCGCAGTATATAGATACATACCTTATCACGAACAGGAACTGGATCCAGTCGTCCCTACGGGAAGCTATCAGCAACTTGATGTTACATCTCGAAGAATTACTATACTTACTAGAACGACGTAGTTTCCAGCCTCGAGGTCCAACTCCACGTTGACACTCCTTGTATAGAAGAAGGAATATGAAGACTCTGCCAAGGGCTCCGTTTCACCCTCCTTAGCCAAGATAAAGTCCAGGTTCCAGATGCAAGGTCCTTGGATGTCCTTAAAATATCGCAGATTATACTTGGTGAAAACGATGACGGCAGGGGAGGCGACTGGGAGCGAGAAAGTGACTGGAGGACAACATCATTTGAGCTTCGGGCTAGGGCTGAGAGTCGATCGGAGGGAATACGCACAACTGATATCACCGAAGGAGTGGGCAGACATGTTTGGGTAGGGCTGAGAAACGTGTAGCCATTGGCAGGACATGACCCAACTATCGTCGAAAATCAACGTGCGTTGAATCTCTTGCCAGATGTTTAGGAAATCCTTGTCTACAAGATCTTCGTTCAGAATTCCATGGTCGCACAGTTTTCAGAGTACTCACATTCCATGACAAACTGCCCTTTCTCTCCGAATGAATGACCAAGCTGTGGCAACACATCCAGCCATTCCTTTGTCCACTCCTTTGAACCGTCTGACCATGCTCCATCCCAACCAGCATCGCCCCATGGATCCCTCAACACAACGAAACGTTTTCCCTTGAGCTCCACAGCTTTCACAATGGAATGGGAGAGGTTGCCCACGAGCCCATCTACAGCTGCATTCTTCAAGCCACTGCGTTGCCCGCTGAGACTCTTGAACCAGCAGCCGAAGAGACGGTCCTTGTTGGCTTTAATCAATTCTTCGTTCCAGAATTTGTCCTTGTCGAGTATATCTTTGCTGAGAATGAGGTTTGACACGCCGCTGTAGGCATAAACGGAGACAGTGGTGAGAATCAAGGCATGTACTGGGCGAGATGTGGCCTACCCAGTCATATCTTCAATGGCATCGCAAGTTCTACCGAACATCACAGATGCGTAGTCACCGTGCAACTTTGCATACGCCTTCTCAACCAGGGGTACCCACGTCTCTTGAGAGTCCGTTGCTGGGCGCGCGAAAAACAGCGTTTCAGCACCCTTCCTGGCAGTAGCATTGTACTTGTCCTTCTCGAAGTGGTAGAGCTCTTTCTCAACTGTCGTAAGTTGCTCGTATTTTGGCACCCGCGTAAATAAGAGGCTGCAGAAAACTTCAGGTATTTCATAATACAAGTGGAAGAGGACTTACTCGTCAACGACGACCGGTACCCAGTAGCAGTCTCGGTAGAAGATGAATCCATACACTCCGACCTCTTCATCACGCTGCCGACGAATAGATGTTAGAGCTATGATTCTCGTGTACGGGTTACTCGACTTACTGCAACGCATAGATTCTGTACGAGGCTGTCAATAGACGTCATCGTCGACAACGCAGAGACGAGATAGCAATCCTCAACCGCTCCTTGTATAATTTGCGCCGACTTGCTTGTACCACTGTAGAACACAGGGTTTTCAAAGATCTCTGGTATACGACGAACATCTGAGGTAACTCCGAAGATGTTGGCTTCGAGTAGGTTGTGTAGACATCTATTGGAATCGTTCTCGAGGTCGAATTCTACATCTCTGTGGGGCAATTTGTTCAGATCAAACCGAATGTTACATTGAGCCCAACTCACCTAAACTTTCTATTCTTTGCTCTACAGTGTGCTGCGATGCGGAGAACAGTAGCTTCACATTCGTCGTATGCCTTCATCATGCCCTCCGTAATAGATGCGCCCAACTGCTGTTGAGCATACGAGGTTGTATTCACTGTTGACTTGGTCACTTTGGGAGGCGGAGGCGGAGGTGTGTGTGACATAGGCTCGTACTGACGCCCATTCGGATGATGAGGAGGTGGTGGTTGATGGTAATTGTGGTGGCTATTATGGCTACGATGTCCATTGGCACGATGATGATGAGGGCCAGGACCAGGGGATCTCCTGCCCACTGATGATGCTACCGACATG
>Ga0247741_1000443_pt1 | contig 23914 bp, 27 predicted proteins | sample UWRJL213509R2_FD_180945 | JGI IMG/M metagenome (GOLD analysis project Ga0247741, IMG submission 180945) | Plant litter microbial communities from Arlington Agricultural Research Station in Wisconsin, United States - UWRJ-L213-509R-2 | ecosystem: Environmental > Terrestrial > Plant litter >... | reverse complement strand
GATCGCCGCAATGGACGAGATCGAATATCTACGCCTGCTAGCCGAATTCGATCGGCTGCTGGAAACACTCGATGCCCTGGAGAGAAATCTTGATCGTCCAACGATCCACTAGGAGGATCTATGCGGGTTTTAATTGTCGAAGACGAGCCAGCAATCGCTCAAGACATTGAAGCTATCGCTCTCTCGGAGGGTTTTGCGATTGCCGGCATAGCAACAAACGCTCGAGAAGCAATGGAGCTGGCACCTGAAGCAGACGTCGCGATTCTCGATGTACGGCTGACGGATGGCCTCACCGGACCAGAGATAGCCAAGGAGCTGGTTTATCGTTTCAGGATCGGCGTCGTTTACTTAACGGGGAACCCGGATTTGCTGGCAGATCAGAACGTCGTGAACGTCGTAGCCAAGCCGCCAGATAAGCAGAAAGTCATCCAGGGGCTCAGGATGGCTGCCGCCTGGCGACGTGAACAGACATCTCGAGGCGCTAGACCCACTTGATAAGATTAATGCAAAGTATCGACCAGCAGGAAGAGGAGTGCCCTATGACCAAAATTCGAGTGAAGGGCTTCATCAGGAAGCTCGAACTTGGCGAAGAGTTGACTGAACTGGAGCAGGTCCATAACCTGCATATCTCGCCTGAGCCTGTATCTGAGCACCCCGACGATGACGATAATTTGCGAGAGGTGGCCTGGCTACGGAAGGAGGTTGCAGACATGCGAGAGGGCTTGTCCACCGTTGCCCACGCGAAGGCCAGAGAAGTACCCCAACGTGCTGGTTGGTCGGTCATGCAGTTCGCCGCGGTGATAGGTGCCCCACTGTTATTCGGCGTCGCATTCAAAAAGACCCGTCTCAAGAATAGCCTTTTCCCCCGGAAGTGGACGATATGAAGGACAAGGCAGAAGACCCGGAAAGCATGGCCTTCGACCTGCAATTGATACTGGAAGAAATAGATGTCTTGGCTGAAGACCTTACTAGGTTGGAGCCCTCGATGGACAGGACCGCACTGGAACTTCGGTTGGCACAGATGCGTCAGATTGTTGAGCTGGTATACACGCGCCAAGGTCAGGCGGTAGACGGACTAGCTGCGACGCATGGAGTGTAGATGCTCGACAAAAAGACAGTCCTCGTGATTGGTGGCAGCTCGGGCATTGGCCTCGGAGTGGCGAGCCTTGTAGCGCGAGAAGGCGGCCGACTCGTGTTGATCGGGCGCGACGAAGAAAAGCTCGCCGCTGTCACACAGAACTTTGCGACGCATCGGCGAGATGTTCGTTCCTTTTCCCTAGATGCCACCAACGTCGACGCGCTGCAAGCGGTGTTGATTCAATTGGGAGAGGTCGACCATATCGCATGCATGGTTGGTGGCGGGCTGGAAGGCCAATTCGATACTTTGCATCGTGAGGTAGCCAGTCTTGAACGCAGAAGCGTTGCGGCGCTTCGTATCGCCAATGCGGTCTTACCCCACTTGAACCCTGGGGGCAGTCTGACCCTGACCTCGGGACCGCGCGCGAAGGCGCCGGCATCTTCAGGCATCGCAATTGGAAATAGGGCCATTGAGCTTGAAGTGCAGGCACTCGCGGTCACATCGGCACCACGGATCAGGGTTAACGCCGTCGCACCAAGCTGGATGGACACGCCGAGGTGGGACGATATCCCCGAAGACCAGCGCGAAGCACAAAGAGCGATCATCGCACATAGGACCCCTCTCGGCCGGACAGCAGCGTTAGCTGAAGTGGCTGCGGCTTACCTCTTCGCGATGGAGAACAGATTTTTGACCGGGCAGACACTCGTCATTGATGGGGGTCTGGGGTTGGTCACCTGATGGGAACACAGGCCGGCTTTGCGTGATCTCTGATAAGGGTCGTCTAACCCCGCATCGATGTGGGATCGCCGTTCCCTATCATACACGCGCGAGAGATCCTTTTAGGGTGGTCGTGCGTAGTGAATGCCAATGAAACATTGGGTATGAATGGCGATGACGATTTCGAAACGTGACCTGCTAAGGTTGGGCTGGGGCGCAGCCAGCGCCTCCGTTGCCCTTATATCGCCCATGACCTTTGACCTTGGCCGATCCCTGCCACTGCTCGTTTTAAATTCGGCGGAAGCAAAGAGCGGCAACAACGGGAACGGTGCCAATGGCAATGACAACGGAAGCGGCGGCAGCAGCGCCGGCGGAAATGGGAATGGGAATGGGAATGGGAATGGGAATGGGAATGGGAATGGGAGATCGCCGAGTGGGGGTCGTTCAGTCAACGGTACCGGATCACCTTCATCGTCGAATAACGGTGCCTCAGGCCAGGGGGGAGCGGCAAGTGGCGGCGACGCCAGAATCGGCATACGTCACGACAACGGCATTACCGAGACGATCAGCCACGGTCGCTTTGTCATGAGAGATTCCCGAGGCAGGACCATCGTCGATCGAGAGGCCACTTCTGCTGATTACCGTCGTTTGAGCAACCGGGCGGACTAGCGCAGCTCGTGCCAACGCAGCGCTGCTTCGGTTCGATTGGTCACGCCGAGTTTGGTCAGGATCTGCGTCATGTGATGTTTAACAGTTTTTTCCTGCAGCTCCAAACGAAGGCCGATGTGCTTGTTCGACAAGCCCTGGCCAACGAGCTCCATCACCTCTCGTTCTCGCGGTGTAAGGCTACTTTTTAAGGGTTCGCCCTGCAGGGAAATATCTACTACTTTTGCTGACATCGCAGGCGAAACATATCGCGTCCCATTCATGATAGTTCTGATTGCGTCCGCCAGGCCACGGGATCCCACGCCTTTCAGAACGTATCCCATCGCGCCGCGTTGGAGTGCGCCTAAAAGGGTGTCTACCTCCTCAGACGCCGTAAGCATCAGCACTTTCGTCGATGGACTACGTGCAAGAACCTCTTCAACCGCTCGCATACCGCCGCCTGGCATGGACACATCCAACAACATGACGTCAGGATGCTTGTCAGAGGCGATCACCGCCGCGTCATCGCTGCTGGATCCCTCACCGACAACCAGGAAATCTCGGAGCTCGGACAAGCTCCGTGTAACTCCCTCCCGAAAAAGTGGGTGATCATCCACGACACCGACAGTGATCGCACACATCGCTATTCTCCCACTTCCATTGGCTCGAACATCATGGTCAAAGTCGTCCCCTCGTTGCCCGATTTCACCTCGAAGGTTCCACCAAGACTATCCACGCGTTCTCGCAGTCCCACAAGACCAAGGCTTGCAGGCCTTACTGTCTCAGGGTCGAACCCTTCTCCGCGATCGCTGACTTCGATTTTAACATATCCGTCGTGAGAAACGGCCTTCACCGATTGCTGATTGCCGCCGCCATGCCGATACGCATTGTTCAGCGCCTCCTGTATGAACCGGTAGATGCAACTCTTGACGGCGGGCACGAGATCAGGTCGATCGTCATCGATCAGCACGACAACAAAAGTGCCCGTCTTTTGCTGATGGGCCTCGACGACACGCGTGACGATCTCTGGAAACGAAGCCTTGTCGATTTCCGGCAGCATGAGGCCCGTGCAGATATTTCTGATCTCACGCATGGCTTCGGCAAGACTAGATCGGATCCAAGTCAATTCCTTCTCCCGCTCTTCAGGGAGCGTCTCGGCACTGATCAGCAACTCGCTGTCCAGCCGTAGTGAGGCATACCCGATGTGCTGAGCTGGCCCATCGTGAAGGTCGGCTCCGATGCTACGCAGGTATTTCTCGTTGAGAGATGCGGCGCGCTGCGACGCGCGCTGAAGTCGCCGTTGTAGCGTTTTATTTTCTGTCAGCAGGGTTGAAAGATCCTCAACTCTTGCTGCTAGATCCCGGCGTTGACGCTCAATGGTTCGACTTCCCCGGAACACCAGTGCCGAGAGCGCAAAAAAGAAGATGCCGGTGAAACCTATAACCACGAGCCAGCTCGAAAGCCGCGCGGCGTCCAAGGTTTCACCGAGGCCGTCGGCTGTCTCGTAGAATTCGAGAACGGCGACAGCCTCACCCGACCAAGGTTGAAGCACCGGATTGTAAATTTCCATCAGGGGCTTACCGAGGGCACGCTCGTCTTCGCTTTCAGGATCGTCAGCAATCTCATAGCGCGCTATCAACGAACCTTCAAACGCTTGACGAAGCTTACTGCTCGCGGGAAACGTTTTACCGACAAGGTTCTTGTCGTTGGCGTAAAGAATAGTCCCATCGCGACGCCACAGCTTGAAGGAGATGAGCCGACGGCCGAGCGCGCCCTGCCCAAGCGTCTCATCGAGCGCAAGGGCACTCGCCTCGTCGAGTAACGCTTGCTTTTGCATGTCCGGAAGCAGCGGCGCGATCACGCTATCGACGTAGAGCGCGGTTGCAGCCCCGGAATTATGGATGACGGCGCTTTCGATGAGTCTTGTAATTAAAACTCCTGCTACGAACATCGCAGCCAGACAGACCAGTCCGCCAGCGATCGAGAATTGCGCGGCAAGCGAGCGCGGTGTCCAACGGGAATGCCAATTCATGTTCATCCATGTGTGAGACGATGCCCAATAAGTATGGCCATTTTAGAAATCGTCCAGACAGCAGGCCCAGGAATCGATGACAGCTTCTGGGTAGGCACCTGTTTATAGGATTTCGATCTGTGGCGGACGCCGCCAGACAATTTCGAACGCTCCGAAGTCCAAGCCCATGCGGCCTTAGAGAAGGTCTGGATGCCAAATTATGGGCTATCTGGTCGAATCCTTGCCGCGTGACTGTTAGCGAGAGACCGCTAGTAGGTGGTACGGTCGATTGACGGCAAAAAGCTCAGACGCCATTTGCGGTTTTCCAAACAGATAGCCTTGACAGGTCTCGCATCCAAGAACACGTAGCGTATCGACTTCAGCCTCGTTCTCTACGCCCTCGGCCACCACACCAAGCTTCAAACCGTGCGCAAGGACAACCACCGCTTTTACGATTTCCATCACCCCGATGTCGCTGCACATGGCTCGAACAAAGGATTGGTCGATCTTGAGTTTATCCAACGGCAGGCCGGCGAGATAGCTGAGTGACGAGTAGCCGGTTCCGAAGTCGTCCAGCGCGATGGTTATGCCGGCAAGCCGCAGCCTGTTCATCAGTTCAACGATAGGCCCTCCCTGCTCAAGGAAGCTTGACTCAGTCAGCTCCAGGCACAGGCGCGACGGCAGTAGTCCAGAACGTTCGATAGCCTCGTAGACCTCAGCTTCGATGTTTGAGCGTTCGAATTGGATGGGGGAAACATTGACCGCGATGGAAATATCTCCTGGCCAACTTGCGGCCTGAGCACAGGCGTCGTTAATCGCCCATCGTCCCATCTCGCATATCAGGCCTGTCGATTCGGCGATGGGAATGAACTCGACGGGGGAAACGAGACCGAACTCCGGGTGCTGCCATCGAATGAGGGCTTCAGCGCCAACCAGCTGTCCACTGGCGATGTCAATTTGAGGCTGAAACAGCAGGAAAAACTGGCCATCTTTCAACCCGCCCCTCATGTCCATCTCAAGTCGCCGCGACCGGGCCTGGCGAATGGCTGAGGTCGGATCATACTCGGACCAAAGCCGACCGACTGTGGTCTTCGCCTGGCCGAGCGCGGCCTCCGCCGCTCTCAGCCAATTTTCGGCAGCTCCCGTCTCTGCTCGCACGAGGCCAATGCGAATAGCGATGGGCAGGTCCGTCGCGCCGACATCAACTGGTTCCTGGAACAAACCTAAGAGCCTGGTCGCAAGCATTTCAGGCCCCCGTCCATCTATCGACCGCGTCGCCACAGCGAAAACGTCACCATCCAAACGCGCGCACAAGTCACTACCGATCGAAAAAGAAAGGCGCCGAGCGACAGCCGTGAGCATGTCGTCCCCAGCATCGCGTCCCAAGGTGGCGCAGATCGCGGAGAACCGCTCTAGGTCGAAGACTGCGACATCGTGGGGCACGCTTAAAGTGCCGAGCCGTGCGGCAAATTCTCGTCTATTTAGAAGCCCAGTGAGGTCATCTCGTTCAGCGAGGTAACGAATACGGTTGTCATAAAGACGACGCGTCGTCACATCCCTCAATATCAGACAACCAGCATAGCTGTGGGCTCGACGGGCGCCATCTACTTTTTCAATCGGCGACATGGTCAACGTTGCTTCAATTACGGTTACCTCTTTGCCACCGTGTTTAACCAAGTCGAAGCTCGAGGAATGGACGACAGAGGGATCTTCCGTGTGGCGGTCGATAAGCTCCGCCACATGTCTCATCAGGTCGTCATCAGCACAATCGGATAAAGGCGCGCCAGCAACGCCGCCAATGAGGAGTGCGCCGGATTTGCTCAATTCGACGATTTTCAACTCGCTGTCGAAGGCTATTACACCGTCCGAGCTGTCCGAAATAATTCGCTGCATCAGGCGACGTGTGTTTCGCTGCTCCATATTCGCGACCACTACAAGCATTTGCCCGACGTCCACCCGCTCATTCAGGAACAACAAAGTTGTCACCAGAAGTATGAGCCAAAAAACGGCTGTTTCCACGACATAACCGTGCTGTGCTTGCAGAACGAACGCACCAGCCTCGCCAAGCAGACCGAAGATGCCGAAAACAGCGAAAGCCCCCAAAATCCCGAGATTGCGCCAACACAGGACGCCCACGATCAAGACGGCAGCGAACAGCAGTTCAACTGGCGTTTGATCGGCTACATGCAGTTCCCGGTCCTGTAGCAGCGTCTCTGCAGCAAGAACATGTATGAGCGGCCCCGCCAAGGCACTGTAGACTGGGACCGGGAAGATATCCTTCAATTCAGTTGCGGACGCCCCGATGACGACAGAGCGGCCTCGAACTGCATCTGCTCCTATCGTCCCAGCTAGAACATCTGAAAGGGAGTAGGTTGGAACAGTTTCCGGACGTATCGAATAATCAATCAGAAGGTTGCCATCGCTCCGGTTCGCTTTTGCGAGAGCGGCTGCTGCGGATTGAGTTGCGACACCGTCGAACATATCACCGAGTTCGAAGCGTCGGACGTTTCCATCCGGATCCAGCGCGACATTTGCAAATACGGGCCACGCGTTTTGCAAAAGAGCATCGATAGGTCTTGTAATTGTGTTTTGGGACGAGCTTGCTGCGACTTGCTGCCTGAAAACAGGAAGTAGCACACTTCCACCTGCTCTACTCAGCGCCTCGGCGAGACGCACGTCCTGAACCGGACTGGAGGCGCTGCTGAAATCAACGTCGACGAAAATGTCACCCGCACCGTCGGTCGATAGCCGTTCAATCAGATCTGCATAAATGCTGCGAGGCCATGGCCACGCGCCGACGGCGTCTAGGCTCTTTTTGTCGATCGCTATGAAAATCACCGCTTGGGAAGCATTCCGTGGCGCCATTTGAAAGCGCTTCGCCACGAGCTTGTCGTTCCATCCTTGAATGACGAACACCCCTGGTGCCGCAAGCGGGATCGCCAGCATTACGGCGATCAGCACTATTCGCAGAACGATCGAGCCAGACCTGTTACCGAGAAAGCCCCAAGCCGCTCGGGCTCGTTCGATCACTTGTTGTTACCCTTGCCATTTCCGTTGTTTCCATTGCCGTTCCCATTTCCGCTATTACCGTTGCCGCTGGTGCCCCCATTGCCATTACCATTTCCATTATTGCCGTTTCCGTTCCCCCCGCCGTTGCCATTTCCGTTCCCATTGTTGCCATTGTTGCCATTGCCGCTGGCGCCCCCGTTGCCATTTCCATTTCCGTTGTTGCCGTTTCCATTCCCGCTGCTGTTGTTCCCATTGCCGCTTCCGCCGCCATTGTTTCCGTTCCCAGAATTCGACTTTGCGCTTTTTCCCGAGCCTCCAACACCGACACCCGGCTTGTCATCTGCTGTGGGGGTAGCCTTGGCGGCCTTTGGCTCATCTATTGCCGGAAGGCGTGGAAGCGACTTTGCGACTGTGACGATCGATGGCATGACGGCGCCCATCACAGTCATCCCAAGTTTCCGATCGACCGTCGCACTCTGGTTCGGCCCCACGTCTGAACGTTGACCGCTGGAGAAAGAAGTGACCTGGACAAGGCCCCGATCGACAGTAACCGATGCTTTTGTTTTGCCGACAGTGACATGAAAAATCGTGCCCTTTACCACAGCCGCAAGAAAGGGGGTCTGTACAGTGGTGTGGGGTTGGCTGCGCTTCTCGATCTCGAGATCCAACGCTCCGGCCTGCTGTAAAATCTCGGTCTTTCTGGTGAAGAAGCCAGAGGTCGTGATGGAAGCTAGCGTATTTGGTTGTAGGGAAACGGTTTCGACGCCTCTCGTCAACTGCAAGCGACCGCGAGGCCCGGTGGATAGCCAAGCCTTGTTCGGGATCACCTCGCCGACATGAACATCGGACCAGACATCAAGGTCGAGCGAATACGTGACTTGGGTTGTAGACTTAGCCACCCGCCAATCATCATCCGAGGCTCTCGCTGCACTGGAGAAGGCTAGAAAGGCTAAAAGTATGACCCTCAGATATTTCGACATGCACTGCTCCCTGGAATGACAGGGGCATATGAGCAGCCTTCAGTTAAGAATCATTATAAGAAATGTTGCGGAAAGATCGGCGCCCGTACAGTTTCCGTGAAAATTCCCAAAAAAATCTCGTGCGTAAATGCCGGAAAGGTCGCCCAGCCACTGCACGGTTCCATGCAGCGCCGCGCGGCTTTGGGCAAACCAAATGGCGATGATCCTGTTTGAGAAGTTTGGCCGCCCACATCGATCTGCGGGTTTGGCTGACCGGTGTAATCGCCCGCATCGCTGCCAGCAAAACCTGAAACGCGAACAGGTTTGACAGGCGCGCGTCTCGATCTCCTTTAAGCTCAGATCTCACTTCAACGCGGCAAATCTCCCTTTGAGCATTAATCAAACGGATCAATTCAAGCCAGACGTTGATTTGCCTCAGTGACCGCTCATGTTGGCGAATGCCGCAGCAAACTTGGGCAAAGCTCCTAATGAAGTTGGGTAGAAGTCCGTCACGCTGGTGCCGTACAGCAAGACTCACAGGGACATGAATGCCTGAAAGCGCGCTTTACATCCGGCCGCCCTCCGTCCACCCACTCTCACTGTTGCCGAACTGCCGGCAGGACCCGGCTCGATCTGGGCGGGAGAGGCTCTAAGAAGAGACCAGACATTGTGCGGCGCTCGGTCCCGGGATCAATGAGGCGAATCGTGTCATCCTAGGCTACATTGGGCAACGCATGGATGAGCTTATCGAGCGTGACGGGATAGTCTCTAACGCGAATTCCCGTCGCGTGGTAGACCGCATTGGCAATTGCGGCTGAGACCCCACACAGACCAAGCTCGCCTACACCCTTGGCTTTCATCGGCGAGGAGATTGGATCTGTCTCGTCCATAAAAATCACCTCCTGATGTGGGATGTCGGCATGAACTGGGACCTCATATCCCGCAAGGTCGTGGTTGACAAAAAAGCCGCGGCGCTTGTCGATGGACAGCTCTTCCGACAGGGCCAGCCCCGCTCCCATCGTCATCGCGCCGATCACCTGGCTTCGTGCAGTGATCGGATTGAGAATTCTACCGGCAGCACAGACGGCGAGCATCCGCCTCAGCCGGACTTCGCCGGTCGCGACATCGACGCCGACTTCGACGAAATGCGCGCCGAAGGTCGATTGCTGATAAGTCTTTTCGAGATCGCCCCACTCGATCGTGTCCTCACCGACAAGACCTTCAGACCCTGCAGCCTGCGCGAGCGGTACGGCACGGTTTCCCGATCGCACCTCGCCATTAGCAAATTCGATATCCTGCGAATTAAATCCGAGCTTCTGTGCGATGGCTTCGCGCAGCTTGACACAAGCCGCATAGACGCCGGAGGTCGAAGAGTTGGCGCCGAACTGCCCGCCGGAGCCCGCTGAAATGGGAAAGCGGGAATCGCCGAGATGGACACCGACCTTTTCCATGGGCACGCCCATCATCTCGGCCGCGGTCTGCGCAAGGATCGTATAGCTGCCTGTGCCAATATCGGTCATGTCCGTCTCGACGGTAATGATCCCTTTTGCATCGAGCTTGACTCGGGCGCCGGACGGCATGACGAGATTGTTGCGGAAGGCCGCAGCCACGCCAAGACCAATGAGTTGCCCGCCCTCGCGTCTGTATGTCGGTTTGCCTCTGGCGTGCCAACCGAATTTCTCTGCTCCGACTTTAAGACAACCGATCAGATTGCGATGCGAGAATGTGCGCTCCGGTTTTTCAGGATCGACCTGGGTATCGTTGAGGACGCGGAATTCGACTGGGTCCATGCCAAGCTTGACCGCCATTTCGTCAATCGCGATCTCAAGCGCCATAAGGCCGGGTGCTTCGCCTGGGGCGCGCATCGAGTTACCCTCCGGAAGGTCAAGCGTCGCAAGCCGCATCGCCGTCATCCGGTTTTCGCCGGCGTAAAGAAGCCGTGTCTGCATCACGGCCGTTTCAGGTCCACCGCCGGGCAGGTCGCCTGACCAGCTCTCGTGGCCGATGGCGCTGATCTTGCCGTCGCGCCCGGCACCGATGCGGATGCGCTGGATTGTCGCCGGCCTGTGGGTCGCATTGTTGACCAGAAAGGGGCGCGGCAGCGCTACCTTGACCGGCCTTCCGGCAGCCTTTGCAGCAAGTGCTGCCATTACGGCATCGGACCGCAGGAACAGCTTGCCACCGAAGCCGCCGCCTATGAAGGGCGACATGAGATGGATCTTGTCCTTGTCCATGCCCAGCGTCGTGGCAAGGTCGGTCCGCCACCAGTCGATCATCTGGCTTGACGTCCACACCGTCAGCTCGTCGCCGCTCCAGGCAGCGATTGATGCGAAAGGCTCCATCATTGCGTGCGACTGATCTGGTGTCGTGTAGGTCGCATCGAGCGTGACCGCGGCCTGTGCGAATGCGCCTTTGAAATCGCCGACGCTGCTATCGGGCTCCGTCCCGGCTTCCGCTTTAGGCTTTATGGCATCCTTGATCGCCTCGCTCAGATCATAGACGCCCTTAGCCACGGCATATTCGACCGAAATCAGAGCAGCAGCAGCCCGCGCCTGCTCGAATGTCGTCGCGACGATGACAGCGATCGCCTGATGATAGTGCTGCACCTCATCGCCACCGAAGAGGTTTGCCGTATTTTTCGAGCCGAGATCACGCCTGCCGACATCAAGCGCGGTCACAACGGAGATGACACCCGGCGCCTCTTTCGCGGCGGCGGTGTCCATCGATCTGATCCGTCCCTTGGCGATCGATGAACCAAGTGGATAGCCGTAGGCATACTCGATGTCCGGATCGTGCCACTCATAGGCATATTTTGCACGGCCGGTGGTCTTCACTTCGCCATCAATGCGATGGATGGGCTTTCCGACCACGGTCAGATTGTCTATCGGGTTAGTGGTGGCTGGCTTTTCGAACTTCATGGCTTATCCCCTCGCTTCTTCGATGACGGCGGCAAGTGTTCGCTCGACAAGCGTGACCTTGAAGCGGTTGTCGTCGGTCGGCCTGGCATCGGCCATCAGTTGGGTCCATGCTGCCTTCGCACCGTGGGGCAGGGCAGCGTCGGCGGCATCGACGCGCCATGGCTTCGGCGCGACGCCGCCGACGGCGACCCTGCCTGTGCCATCCGCCTGGATGACCAAACCGACGGAGACCAAAGCAAACGCATAGGAGGCACGGTCACGCACTTTGCGATAGATGTGCTTACCGCCAATGGGCTTGGGCAAGGTGACAGCCGTCACCATCTCGCCCTTTTCTAAAGCAGTTTCGATGTGAGGCACGTCACCGGGCAGATGGTGAAACTCGGCGATCGGAATGCTGCGGCTTGTCCCGTCGGGCCGGGTCGTCTCGATAACGGCATCCAGCGCCCGCATGGCAACCGCCATATCGCTTGGATGGGTTGCGATACAGGCCTCGCTGGTGCCAATTACGCCAAGCTGACGCGTCACCCCGCCGATCGCTGAACATCCGCTGCCAGGTGTCCGTTTGTTGCAAGGTTGAGCGGTGTCATAAAAGTAGGGACAACGGGTACGCTGTAGAAGATTGCCCGCCGTCGTCGCCTTGTTGCGAAGTTGCCCCGACGCGCCGGCCACAAGGGCACGCGAGAGCAATCCGTAGTGGCGCCGGACGACGTCGTTTGCGGCAAGGTCTGTATTGCGGACTAGAGCGCCGATGCGTAGGCCACCGTCAGAGGTGGCTTCGATCTTGTCGAGACCCAAGCCATTAACGTCGATCAGATGAGTCGGCACTTCGATTTCGAGCTTCATCAGATCCAGCAGGTTTGTTCCACCGGCGATGAACTTGGAGCCAGGATTGTTCGAAGCAGACTTAGCCGCGGAACGGATCGATCGCGCACGTTCAAACGTAAAGGCTCTCATGCTCTGCTCCTCGCGGCTTCCGTAATGGCTTCCACGATGTTCGAATAGGCGCCACATCGACAGATATTGCCGCTCATACGTTCGCGAATTTCGGCCTCGGTGAATTTGGCTTTTTTGGTTAGATCGCCAGTGACGTGGCTCGGAATATCGGCCTCGATCTCCTGAAGGACGGCGATGGAGGAACAGATCTGTCCGGGGGTGCAATAGCCGCACTGAAACCCATCATGTTTAACGAAAGCAGCCTGCATCGGATGCAGGTTTCCTGGACGACCATAACCTTCGATGGTGGTTATCTCGTCACCTTCATGCATCACGGCAAGCGTCAGACAGGAATTGATCCGCCGCCCATCGACCATGACGGTGCAGGCACCGCATTGTCCATGATCACAACCTTTCTTCGTACCGGTCAAATGCAGATGTTCGCGCAGCGCGTCGAGCAAGGTGGTGCGATTGTCCAACTCCAGCGCATGCTTTGTGCCATTGACGTTGAGCGATACATTCGAACTTTGTTGCATGGCTTTTCCTGATGTTTGCGCTTGCGCGTTGCCTGCGACTGAAGCGTAGACGGCAGTCGCGGCCGACGACAAAAGCAGGTCGCGGCGCGAGATTTCAGATAAGGAAACTTCCAACATGAACGGCTCCGTTGGCGGTAAAAGGACGGCAACCTATCGAAGGCTGGCATGGGACGGTGACGATGAGGCACCCGCTGAGGCACTCTCAGATCATTCTCTCACCGTTGAGACGTCCGCTTTGCCGGACAAGAGTTTAAACCCGACTCCCGGATGGTTGTTCCGCTGTCTCTAGAGCAAAAAAACAAATTTGTGATTGGCCTGGCGACAGTCCGTCCGTTGAACGGGTGCGGTCCTTAAGACGGAAAGCAGCAGACCCTCGTGCCCCACCCTGACTGGGTACGCACCGGGGCGACCGGTAAGGGATGCCCGGTGCCGTCCATCATCAGCTTTGGCACCGGGGCGTTGTATACTTGAATGATACCGGCCAAGATCGACAAGGCCAGCGGTTTCGATGGATCGAGCGACGGGCAACATTGTCGCGGCTGAGACTGGATCAGCCGTCGATCAACGCCATTTTGAAGCAACGAGCGGATGCCTGGGCAAAGGCGCGTGGCGCTCTCTGCGCCGGGAATGCGGTCAGCCTACCTGATCGGCGCAGTCGATCGTAACATCATCGAGCGATGGCCACGTCACCCCTCACCCGTTCGAGACAACCTCACGCAAGCGCGGCGCGCAACGGGACAGTGACACCAACCTGCTACAAACCATGAAAAACAACTTTCAGGGCAAAATTGTAGGAGTTCAAGAGTCTACGAATGCCGAACTGTTTTTCCGCGAGTTCTAGGTGGCTCCGTTGACATCCGGACATATGACACCGAGGACAATCTTAATCCTGATCTTTCCACCGGGCGGATTGACGCTGGTCTTGCGGACTATTCAGTGTGGCAAGGTTTTCTAGAAAGTGATGGTCGCACTGTCGAACTCTATGGGCCCCAAGTGTCCGGCGGTCTTTTCGGACCTGGCGTTGGAATAGGTGTGCGAAAGGACAATCTTAGCCTCGTCAAACGGTTCGATGACGCCCTCGTTTCCATAAAGGGGGATGGTACGCTGAAGGCCATAAGTGACCGCTGGTTCAACGCGGATCTTTCCGCGGATTGAAGCCAGGGTATTGACTGTTTTTTCAAGAGGCTAGTGACGTCTCCGCTTGTGCAAGCGAACGACATGTCAAGCCGCAGCCGTGCCCACTCACGGCTGATTTTCCCGAACTTCAATTTGGCCGTTCTGCTCTTGTACACCTTGTTCCAACGAGCTGAATGCTAGCCAGACCGCTCTGACGCTCCAGGACTGAACTCGGACGAATCGTGGTCCGAGACACGTTACGACCTTTTCGACAGGTCAAAGGGCAGCGTGTCGGCGACAAGCGATCTCGCTCATGCAAGCGATCAACTTCTAGCTTCTGATGAAACACCCAAGGTGTCTGCGACGTACGCACCGCGCCTGCCCATGGGACGCGGCGAGCCGGTGGTGGTATCTTTCGCCGTCTGGTGCTCGAGCTCGGCATTCAGTTCGCCGCCCACAATCAGGATCAGAATGGACAGCCAAATCCACACCAGAAAGCCGATCAGCGCTCCCAGCGTCCCGTAGGTGGCGTCGTAATTGGCGAAATGCTTCAGGTAGAACGAGAAGCCAAGTGACATCAAGAACCACGACACTGTCACAAGAACAGAGCCCCAAGTCAGCCAGCGCAGCTTCGCCGGCTGACGACTGGGGCCAAAGCGATAGACGGCCGTCGTCGCAATCGCGACGATCAGAAACAGGATCGGCCAGCGCACGATGAGCGCCATTTGCTCTTCAAATCGGTCCAACCAGATGTAAGTGAGCACGAGCGGGATAATGGCAACAAGACCGATGATGAGCGCGGCCGATACCATGGCACATATCGTAAAACCCAGACCAACAAGGTTCAGCCGAACCAGCCCGCGCTTCTCCGTCTCGTCGTAGGCGACATTCATGGCATCAAAGATTGCCAGTGTGGCGCTGTGTGTGCTCCACAATGCGATGCTCAAGCTTGCAAAGAAAGTCAGACCAAGCGTTGAATTGCGGCTCGCTGACAAACTGCTGATCCGCTCGGCGATGAGGTCGAACCCACCCGCAGGCAGCATGCCGGATAAGTCCCTTAGATGCTCGGTCATCGTCGACGTGTCGGCGACCAGTCCGTATAGCGCAACAAGCGCAGAAATCGCCGGAAACAAGCCCAATAACAGGTAGAAGGTCACGCCGGCGGCAATCAGCGTCACTCGGTCCTCGGACAGTTGATGAACTACGCGCCATAGGACATCCTTCAAACCTCGTAGAGGAATGGCTTCTGGAATGTCGGCGTCTCTGCCACGGCCCGGTTCTGAAATTCCGCCATGACGGGCAATCGCTATGGGGCGCCTATTGACAATAGCTGCAGCGGTTGCCGCGCCCAAAATTGTGGCAAGTATCGCAACTTTTCTATTCATCTCTTTACCCCACGCGGTCACTCGCGAGCGATTGGAGGGCCATACATTCGATGCCGCCGCGTCCCAACGGATTGAGCGCTGCAGACGGCTGGCTGGCAATGCCTCCCATCAAGCGTATGGCCACTGTCGTGAGAGCCGTCGCGTCCGCGACACCACGATACATGGCTCTGGTCGAAGTGGTCAGCGACAGATTGCTCGGATTGCTTAGATTGCGCGTCATTACATGCGATAAAACCAGCGCGCTTTCGCATGGTCGCCGCGGTCCATCATCGAAAGGCTGATACGTGTTGTCTTCAGCTCTGTAGGATTGATATTTCGACGTGCACTCATCGCCATTGGCCATCGCTACGTCCCCCGAAATCGCAGCGTCAGCACCCTTTGATAGGGGGTCTTTTGTCGTCGCCCTGAGCGAACCGAGAATGAGTGAGACTTTTGAAAGGTTCGTCTTGGGTGCTTCAGCAACTGCCAAAGCCGTGAACCGTTTCAACGAGTGGCGCCAGCGATCGATTATGGTTGGACCGCTTGTCCAAAGGATTGATTGCATGTTTGCGAGCGCGTTATGTTCGTGGGCGCTTTTCAACTTAACCGCAGCAACAGCCCCGTATTTTGAAAATGTTAGCACTGATGCCGCAGTCGGAAGTCGTATAATCAACGATTTCATCGCGGTCTCCAACCAATTTGCCGGTTAATGCTGCGCTGCTGAAATGGTTCCGGGTGAAATCGCGGGTGAACTACCGTCATGTTATCCAGGATGCTCCGCTCGTCCGGGCGGTCCTTAGAAAAACAAGAAAGTCTCGCCAAAGGCATGCCAGAGCCATCTATTTGGTGCAACCTAAGAGGCGCGCGCTCATGAGGGCGGGGCTGTGCCGTCTAGGCAATCAACGTCAGGGTTGGCGAAACTCAAGAAACCTCAGCCGGTTCAGCTTGTGCTCACTCGTCAAAATCGACAGTGACCCCCGGTTTCACCATGCTGCTCAATTCTTCCACGTCCCAATTGGTCAACCGAACACACCCATGGGAGCCAGCCTTGTCGATAAGTGAAGGCTCAGGTGTGCCGTGAATTCCGTACGTCGGCTCGGAAAGATCGATCCAGACGGTTCCTACAGGGTTGTTTGGGCCGCTTGGAAGCGTGAGCTTGGTTTTGTTCTTGCCTTGTTGGAAGTTAATTTTCGGATTGTAAACATATGGAGGATTGCGGGCGACACCGTTGACCTTGTGTTTGCCAGATGGAGACGGGTTGTCCTCACTGCCGATTGTGGCGGGATAGACGGCTAGGACACCGCCGTCTTCGCTGAAAGCAACAAGTTGGCCTTCCTTTCTGTGCGCCTCGATCCGTTTGACGTTTCCGGTCCGCGGAGCGCCGATGATTGCAACGGAAAGCGTTTCCCCTGGCAGGAACTGCGCCGTTGGATTAAGCTTCCGCAAGAGGTCGATGTCCATGTGAAACCGTTCGGCCAGTTTTTCCGAAACGCTGGTGTAGCCGAGGTGGCCCATCCCTGCCTGAAGAGCATAGTCTTGGGGAATTTCGACAACGATATCCGCTTTGTCATCCGGCGCGATTATGTAAGGCCCGATAACGGGCTGGTTGTCGTTCACCCGGGACACAACGTCAGCATCAATCTTCCCATCGATTGGGAGAGCATGCATAAGCTCGAAGCCCGCAATAGCTTTAGTGACGTTGCTGCCAGCCAACCCATCAATTACGCCAGGTGAAGCTCCAGCGCGATCAAGCAGAACCTGCAGGCGAATGAGCGCAGGATCCGGGCGCCCGCTGACTTGCTTCACGGTTTGCTGAGTCACCACTGATGTTAGATCGATGGTATTGATCAAGTCGGGAGACAAATCTTGAGAATGGGCGAGCCCACCCCAAGTCAGTGAAATAACCGCGCAAAGCCCTGCTAGTTTCGTCATGAATTTGAAGCGTCCCTTCACTACCAATGTTCCGCGGTGGCTCGACGATCTGGCATCGGAATGGGTGCAATGAGAAGGTGTTGCCACGTGTCCAGTTTTCACATCATGCACCATGGACACCGGCCCAAGCATCCAGCGCAACGGCAGTGATGACGGCCACAGACAAGAGTTGAACCCAGAGACTATTCGGTCGGCTGTACTGCCGCGAGGTGCTTCGCAGGTCAGCGGGCCTTCTACTTTGAAACTTCATCTCGATCTCCAATCTCGGAGGAAAGTCACTCACGCACAATTGGTTCCGGATTGACTGATATCATCAGCAGCAAGTCCGGCCGGCGACGCGGATCTTTGTCGGCGAGTTGCCTCTTGGGGCAGCAAGTGCACACACTGATCGATGTGGGTTTGGGCGGAGCCAAGTCCGCAGGGCAAGATTGCATTGCCACTTTGGGTCATGCGCAAAAAACCCGCCGCATGAGGGCACGGACGGGTCTTGTCTGCCTGGCTTCAGGTGGGCAGCTTCAGAACTGCCACCGCAATATAAGCACGTGGTGATTTATGTGACATGCCGTCAAAAGGCGTATGGGCATCCAGATTCTTCCGGACCGTGCCAGCCGGCTCCAACATATTGCCGTGCCATATTGCCCCGCTTCAGACAGCTTTGCCGCTGTCTTCCTCCTCAAACGCAACGGCGACGTCAGCATTGGCCGAAAGACGGATCGTCTCGCCTTCAACCTCAGCAACCAAGCTCAGATCAAGATAGTGATGATGGCCCTCATGTTTTCCTTCCCCGCTATCCTTCTTTGTTAGCTTGATCCGATTGCCTTCGACGCGGTCGACAGTGCCAACATGAACACCGTCCGCACCGATGATTTCGGCATGCTCTTTGATTTTCGAGTGGTCAATCACTTCGGGCTCCTCTGATCTTCGGAATTGGGCCGGGATAAGACAAGGCCCGCCGGGTAGCACTGGCAGGCCTTGTTCGGTCGACTGGCATTAAGCCTTGTCGACAACCTTCTTCACGGCTTCCTTTGCCTCGCCCTTCGCCTGCTGAGCGTCGCCCTTGGCTTCCTGGGCAAGGCCCTTTGCCTGCATTTCCTTGTCGTCTACCGCTTTGCCGACGCCCTGGCGTGCTTTGCCCGCGAGCTCGTTTGCCTTGCCACTTACCCTGTCAGCTGTGCTGCCCATCGAAAAACTCCTTTTCGAAACTTGATTGCTTCGTTGACAACAAAACTTCCATCAATCCACTTCGTTCCATGCGGCTAAACGTAAAAATCGGAAATAGCACGACACGAAGGCGAGACAACCAAAAGTTTTAATTCATTATCAAGCCTCGGTCGACATATGGTTCGTCCGCACTAACTTACTGTTCGGACTGGGAATGTTCTCAGGACGCAACCAGAAGTGAGAAAATCATGGGAACTATTCTGATCATTGTCATTCTTGTCCTGCTGCTTGGCGGCGGCGGCGGATACTACGCACACGGTCGATATGGCGGACGCGGTCTGGGCGGCGTACTTGGTTTGTTGGTCGTAATCCTGATCGTGTTGTGGCTTCTCGGTGCCCTGCATGGCGGCGCTGCACCTCCAATCTGAGCCGCGTCAAACCAAAGGGCGACGGCCTAACCGCCGCCCTTTAGGCGTCCACCGCGCTCAGCCGCCCCCTCGGTCTCAGGGTCTGAGTGAGACTTATCCCTTCGCCTCGTACATCTGGGTCTGTTCATCATCGCCTAGAGCGGAATCTGAACCATCATCCCCCCGCGCGGAGAATGGAGTTCTGTTTGTAAGCGGCTTGGTCCACGGCCATGCGAACCGCGATCAGTTCGTTTCCCTCTCCGTGGAACTCGGCCGTCACGGTCTCTTCAGTCGTCCTGGCGATATTCGTGTTTTTCAGCTGCATCTGTTCCTCCCGATTGATCGAGGACGAATTTTTTTGTTAGGGAGGCGCACGGCTTTCGTTTTGGTTGGCTTGCGGTTTCACAGGTCTTTGACGCCGAAGCACCGCTGCAGCCAATTCGTCCGCGCCCAAATCGTGACAGGAAACTACAATGGGAGGAAGCCAACGAGAGGTTTACTAGTAGTTTGAGGGTCTGCGGGTCGCAGACTCCGCCAACCAGCTGGTCGATTACCTGAAGGAAGGGCCAACCGTTCTTGACGAATAAGGCCATTGATGATCGAAGTTTCATGTCATCACGCGACCCAAAAAACTTGATGGCTCCAACGCCCTTGATCGCGAGGACCGCTTACACAACGAACAACCCGGGCCTAACCACCGGATGCTAGAGATAATCGGTCGCTTCATCGGTCGAGCGTATAGAGGAACCTCCTGCACGCTCCGATCTCCCTAGCCCGGCCAACTGAGGGAAGATGTACCAATAGCAGTGTGTTTCCCCTCGACCGGCTTTCAGTTCTGCAGGTGCATTTTCGAATGTGTCAGCTTACGCTGCGCAGGACTTGGTGATTTCGGACTGGTACGACGCTCCGCAGCAAGAACACAACGAGCAGGACCGTGCTCGACATCAACGAATCGGATTACAATACCCACCATTGACTCGATCGTGAGACGATCGGCGATCCGATCGCCAACCCTCTTGCAGAACATTCTTTCGCTGCCATCGACGCTTTTCGACCTACGATTTCGCGCGGGTCCCGCAAACGCTGGCCTCTGATCGAGCCGGACGTGATGTTGAGCTACTTACGCGTGAAGCAACCCCGGTTGGTTTGGAAGCTTTCGCGCTCCGCGCTCATCCATAAATAGTGCCTGCCGCGCTCAATGCTTGTCCTGATCACGCTTTCCCGGCTCTGTCTCGCGGAACTTGGCGAGAACGATCGGAACAAGCAATGACGCAAGTGCGCCAAACGGAAGTCGCCTCAAAACCTTTCCAGCAACGAAGGTGGCTGCGACTACTGCAGCTCCACCTATCCAAGCGCTGTCTCCAAGGCGTCCTCGCGGTCGCTGGTCTACCATTATTTTTCTCCTGATTATCCTGAGTGATGCAGGTGATCAAAACAAAAGATAAGACCGCCGACACGAAGCGCGCGGGCGGTCTCCTGATCAATCTGGGGCGACAGTCGATGGCGGCCTGTCGGTCGGCGAACCCTTTGGCTTTCCTTTGCCGTTGAACTTATCCGATGCGCGTTGATTGACTTCCGTGACCTCGGCGGCCTCATGATCTGCCTGCTCGTGCTGTTCTTCAGCTCGTCGCCAATGCTCGTCGTGCTGACCGTGCGGTCGGCCCTCGTCCTCCCAAATCTTATAGGCGCGGTCGCGTTGATCTTGATCTCTTTCCATTTGATGTTCCTCCTTGTGGCATTTGATAATCTCGAAGCATCACGAATGTTCCGCTCTACGTGTCGTCAAGCTGCCATCCAAGCGAAACTTTACGTGAAGAGCTGCGTTCGTCATCAATCCATTTGAACCAGGCCAGGAGAACCTTCATGACGAATGCCGACAATATCGATCGCGAGAAGGTATGGGCGGATTTCACTGATGCCGTGAACATGTCGCCGTCCGACCTTGAAGAATGGCTACGCACCGACGACAGAGATATGTGCACCGCCATTTTGTGCAAGGTGGGCCCGAGAAGGACAAGGAGCATTCTGCCTGGCGCTACTCGTTAATGAACTGGGGGCATTATCCCTTAAAAAAGCAGTAAGCGCTCGGGTTGGCAAGCTCGACGTCTGGGCGCAGCGACGAGATGTTTGCGATTGGAGGCGCCTGCAATGATCGTATTTCTCGACTTCGAAGCTTCTTCCCTCACCAAACAAAGTTATCCAATCGAGGTTGCGTGGGTCTTCGAAGACGGTCGCTCACAGTCACTGCTGATCAAGCCAAACCCAGACTGGACAGATTGGTCAGACGAGGCAGCGCTCATACACGGAATTACGCGCGATCAGCTCGAAGACGAAGGAACCGAGGTCAGAGACGTCGTCGCGGTCATGATGGAGGCCCTTTCCGGAAACGAACTTCATGCGAGCTCACCATCATGGGATGGCAAGTGGCTGAGCGTCCTGCTTCGTGGCGCAGGCGTGCCAAGGCATGCCTTGAGGCTAAGGAAATCCGACGATCTCTTCGCCGAAGCGGCGCAGGATATTTTGAAGAATCAGAGCATGGATATTGATATACGGGCGATGGTTGCCGCCGTTGTGGCAAAGACGGAGCCAACCGATCCACCGCACCGCGCTCTACCCGATGCAAAGCTCGAACTGACAAGACTGCGTCTTGTGCAAGATGCTGCACGAAGCATTGCAGTTCCCTGACTGTCGCCGGCCGAAACTACGAACCAGACTGATTGGATCTCAATGCACTCTCTAGTGGCGCGCAGGCTTTTTTCGGATGAGGCGTGACAGCACATTTCGCTTTCTTCCTCGATTGACAAGATCCACGTCGCTCACGAGCCGGGCGCCACCCTCGTGCCGCTCCAAAGTGATCTTGCGGGTATGGAAAGCCTCCAGCTCGGCGCGGTGACCAACACTTATGATCGTGACTTTCGGCAATTCATGAACCAGCATTTCCATGATGGCGTTCTGGCTCTTTTCGTCGAGAGCTGACGTCGCCTCGTCCAGCACGACGATATCAGGATCATGCAGCAGCAGGCGCGCAAATGCGAGGCGCTGCTTCTCACCACCCGACAGTGTGTGATCCCACGGCGCTTCCTCTTCGAGCTTTTCGATGAGATGACCGAGACCCACCTTGTCGAGCGCCGTTCCGATCTCCTCGGGCGTAAAGCTATCCGCGGCTCGGGGGTATGCGACGGTACGGCGCAGCGTGCCAGACGGGATATAAGGCCGTTGCGGCAGCATGAACAACTGCCTGTCGGGATGGAAGTTCACACTGCCGCTCCCCCATGGCCAAAGACCGGCGATCGCGCGCACCAGCGTGCTTTTGCCCGATCCAGATTCGCCGGCCACCAGCACCCATTCCCCCGGTTCGATCTCGACCTGCGTTTCCTTGACCACGGCCGTCCCGTCGCCAAGCGATACGGAAAGATCCTCTAGGCTGAGCATCGCATCGCCCTCGGTCTTGCCGTGCTGGATGCGTCCCAGCGTTTCGCTAACCTCCGCGCGTTCGAGCCCATCGAGCGACATCATCAGCGATGCAACGCGGCGCGCCGATGCGTTCCAGTCGGCAAGACGCGGATAATTGTCGACCAGCCATCCGAAGGCGCTTTGGACGATGGTAAACGCGGAAGCCGCCTGCATGACCTGGCCTAGCGTCATACTTCCATCCAGAAATTTGGGTGCGCAAAGCAATACGGGCACAACGGGAGCAATCAGCATCGACCCGTGCGACACCAGCGTCGTTCGCATGTACTGCCGCGCCAGCAGCCGCCATTGCCGGCGCACATTTGCAAACGTTTTTCCGAGATCGCTGCGCTCTTCTTCTTCGCCGCCAAGCAAGGCGATACTTTCGCCGTTCTCGCGGACCCGGGTCAGCGTATATCGAAACTCGGCCTCCACCTGGTTCTTTGCTTCCGACACCCGCACGAAGTTGCGACCGATAACGGCGATCGAGCCGGAGGTGATGATGGCGTAAAGCACGGCGGTGACAACCAGAAACCCGGGAATGGTGACCGTTGCGCCGCCAAGGTTGAGCGTCAAGGCGCCACCGATTGTCCAGAGCACAACAATGAAGGTTGATGCGGAGACGAATGCGGAAATCACGCCGGCGATGAAGTCGACAGGCGATTCCGTTGCGATGCGCAGGTCCTCCGACATACGCGCTTCGGGGTTCTGGTGGTCGCCGCCAATGAGGTTCAACTGGTAGTATCGGCCATTTGCCAGCCAGCGCGAGATCAGGCCCGTTGTCAGCCAGGAACGCCAGCCCCGCTGAATCTTCATTCGAACATAGACTTGGATCGTGACGAGAGCGACGCTTCCGAGCACAAGCGGCGGGAAAAGAGCACCGAGCCAATAGACGCTCGGACCGTTACGCTGCTCGATGGCGTCGAAAATCTCCCTGTTCCAGACGTTGATCCCATACTGGAATCCGACGTTGACGCCGATGAGCGCCAATAACGTGACTGAAAATGCCCACGCGAGCCAGTTCGCACGACGCGGCGCCCAAAAGCCGCGAGCACTGATCCAGAAGCGTTTCAGCAGATACCGCCTGCGTGCCTGCTCCGCCTCCTCGGGCGTCATCCCCGCGTCGGGCTCGATGGCGTCCGGTGGAGGGCCGGCGTCTTCCGGTGGCTGTTCCAGACTCTCGGACGTGATAATCTTTTCCCGCCCCGAACGTGATGTCATGTCACTCATAAACGTGATAACGACCTGAAAATCAAAAGGTTTCAAGCGAGAGGCGCTCGACCGGCTCGATAACCGAATTACTTGGCGGTGAAGAAAGTTAGGAGCACCTTGCCCTTTTCGCCCAGAAGACAGACGAACCGGTCCGGCTTGCCAGTCTGGCCTTTCCTGGCGATGTAGGCTTCTCCAAGTACCACTGCCTTGACTGGAACATCTTCGACTTTCGTGTCGGCAGCACTGAGTGCGACGCTTTCCAGATCGATCACCAGATCGGTGATATCCGGCGATTTTTCCTGCAGCGCCAGGAGACCCGTGGATTTGCAGGCAGCCACGTCAGGATCGGTGGCGGACTGAGCGAGCGCACTGGAATAGGAAACACTGGATACCAACAGCGCAGTTACAACAAGTGTTTTGATCATGCGTCGATCCTTTGAATCTCTTTGAGATGATTGTTGCTGCA
>Ga0247741_1000442_pt1 | contig 23923 bp, 16 predicted proteins | sample UWRJL213509R2_FD_180945 | JGI IMG/M metagenome (GOLD analysis project Ga0247741, IMG submission 180945) | Plant litter microbial communities from Arlington Agricultural Research Station in Wisconsin, United States - UWRJ-L213-509R-2 | ecosystem: Environmental > Terrestrial > Plant litter >... | reverse complement strand
ACAGACCCTGGGGGACGCTAACAGATCATTGATCCAACAAGCTCGCCAAACTGCCGAATACACAAATCAATACGTTCATGATCAACCATGGACAGTATTAGGTGCAGGTGTTGCCCTTAGCTTCCTGTTTGGTTTGCTAGTGGCACGTCGCGGCTAATATTTAAAAAAACCCGCTTTAAAAATCATAGATGTTATCTGTGATTTTTAAAGCGGGTTTTTTTATTTTACAAAACAAATAATTCATTACATTTCATATTCAGTAGCGTTGATATTCCAAGATACATTCCATAGCCACTTTATAAAATGACGAAGAAATCACTTAAAAAATTAACCAACTAAGACGATTGAATTAGGAATGAATAGCTATCTTAAGACTCAAAGGAAAACTGAAAAAAAATAATGCAAAAGCCAGCATTAAAAGACCAAAAGAAAACACTAAGAAAAAAGGCTAAAGAGAGAAGAAAAAAACGGAGAGGACAACAAAAAAATTAAGGGATTAAATGATTAACACAGGAGGGGAAACGATCCCTCTCCAGCCTACATCTTCGCGCTGGAGAGAGCAGTTAATGCAAGCCTGAAGGTTTACTTCAGATGCATATCATTTTTAACAGATTTAACACCACCTACACCAGCCGCAACGCGCACTGCAGTATTAATGTCCGCTTGTGAATGAACAAAGCCACTCAATTGCACAACGCCCTTGAAGGTTTCTACATTAATCTCGCTAACCTTTAACGTATCTTCTTTTACAATTGCAGCTTTAACACGAGTGGTGATAACGGTATCGTCCACATATTCACCGGTGCTTTCTTTTTTTGAAGTAGAAGAGCAAGCAACCACGGAAGCTAATGCGATAACCATTAGCAAACCAGAAAAAATTCGACGTAAATTATTCATATGTATCTCCAAAAGTTAATTTAATATTCTGCTGTAAAAAAGTTGCAACCTAATACAACCTTGGTGCAGACATTAACCTTGAGGCTAAAATGAATCAGTTCGTTGGCGTACAGAGAGCACTGGCAACAGGTTATTCGTCATAATTTTTGCAAACTCGTTCGCAGGAAGTGGCACACTTAAATAATGGCCCTGTGCCTCGGTGCATCTGTGAGTGCGTAAAAATGCCAACTGCTCTGCCGTTTCAACACCCTCTGCTAACACACGCTGCTTTAAATTACGTCCCATCGCGATAATCGCGCTCACGATAGTCGCGTTGTCTGACTCGCCGGTTAAATCTCGCATAAATGATTTATCAATTTTTAACGTATCCACTGGGAAACGCTGCAAATAACTCAGGCTCGAATATCCAGTACCGAAATCATCAATCGATAGTTGCACCCCTATTGCTTTTAAGGATTCAAGAATACTGATCGATAATTCTGCATCACGCATAAGAATGGTTTCGGTGAACTCAAGCTCTAAATAATAGGGAGGCAAACCTGTTTCCTGCAAAACTTGATTTATGCTACTTAAAAAATATTTATGTTTTAATTCTGCAGCCGAAATATTTATGGAAACGGGTAAAATGCGATAACCTTCTTTTAACCATGCCTTCATTTGATCGCACACTTCTTTTAACACCCACCCACCGATTGCCACAATCAAACCACATTCTTCTGCAATGGATAGAAAATCAATCGGGTGGATCATGCCTTGTTGCGGATCATTCCAGCGAACCAGTGCTTCGGCACCAATGATAGTTCCAGAGGCAATATCTACCTTTGGTTGATAATGAAGTGTGAATTCCTGGCGCTTGATCGCACGACGCAAACTCGCTTCGATAAAAGCGCGCTGCATTGCGCGAGTATTCATTTCCGTTTTGAAAAATTGAAAATTATTGCGACCTAATAATTTTGCGTGATACATAGCAGCATCCGCATTTTGCATGAGCACGTCAGCATTTTCTCCATCGCCAGGGTAAACGCTTATCCCCATACTCAGCGATATGTGAAGCTCATGCACACCTATGTGATGCGGCTCAGAGAATAACGTAAATAATTTTTCAGCCGTAGTCGCTGCATCCTGCGGCCGCTCAATTTCAGTTAACAAAATTACAAATTCGTCGCCACCCTGACGACACACCGTGTCGGTGGCACGAACACAGCTAACCAAACGTTCAGCTACAGATTTTAAAAGTTCGTCGCCCACTGCATGACCGAGCGAATCATTAATATGTTTAAAATAATCCACATCAATAAATAAAAGCGCAACTTGTGTCATATTGCGGTAGGCCAATCCAATAGCCTGCGATAGCCGCTCGGTTAACAACATACGATTGGGAAGACCAGTGAGGAAATCGTGTTGCGCAAGATGCGTCATTTTTTTTGCGATCGTGCGAGATTCACTTACATCATGGAAAATAACAATTGCACCGGTTACGACCCCTTCACTGTCATGAATAGGTGTAGCTGATTTTTCAATTGAAAGCTCAGAACCGTCAGCGCGCAATAAAATTACGTCTGACTCCAAACCTAGTGCATTATTTTTTTCAATAACGTGTAACGCAGGGTTAGGCGCTACCATGCGGGTATTTCGATTAATTATTCTAAACACTTCAGCAAGTGGTTTACCCAATGCATTTTCACGCGCACAACCCACCAAGGCTTCGGCAGCATGATTCATGTAAATAATATGGCCAGCCACATCCGTTGTCAGAATCGCATCACCAATGGAGTTCAAGGTTAAGTTTGAACGGGCTTTTTCATCATGAAGGGCTTTTTCCTGGGCCTGAATAATTAAATCCTGTTGCTTTTGTTGTGCGAGGTATCGCACGGCCCTTGGCAGCCAATAAGTGTGAATTTGCGATTTCGCCAAATATTCATGCGCGCCTTTCGCAATAGCTTCCTGCGCATAATCTTCGTCATCACCTACTACCAAAATTCGCACAGTGGGTGACGCGAGCAAAACCTGAGCAATTGGGTCTGAATTGGCGTTTTTTACAGATGCAACATCCAGCATGACAATATCAATATTGCCATCCATTTTGCGTAAAAATGCCGTGCCGTCCATCAGCGAATGAACACAATCCAAATGGTAGGGGCTTCCTTCCACATTCGCTAAAGCCGACCAAATTCGCTCAGCGTCATCGGCATTGCTCTCAATGAGTAGAACACAGGTTTGATCACGACTTAGCATTAAAATTTCCAAGTTTTATAAAGCAAAACTTTATAGTCTGCATAAAGACCTAACTTATTTCGTCCACAACATAATTACTTAACTGTAGCGACGGAGTGCGTTCAATAGGGCATATATGCATATTGCGCTCCACAACGGTAAACTGGTTTACAGCCTATTATTCGACCGGATTTAACTCAGTGCGTTGTCGAACATAGAAGCTAATAAAGACAACCTAAGCGCCAGGATTTCAGAATTAATAATGCCCCCACTACCTTCAACTTTTTGCATCAGCTTTGTCATTTTGATCCCCCAAAAATTTAAACTCGATAAACAATTATTTTGTATCCAACAATAAAAATTCTTAGCGAACTCATCGTTGACGGAAGAATTTTTCATAAGGATTTTTAAAGCCTAGACGGTGATTCGCATAAAGCCATTAATGAATTTCAAGAAGACTTAATTTTTTATAAAATTTCTATTTCAAATGCATGACTGATGTATCAAGTTTACTTTTACAATTATTTTATACGAGACTTTTTATTTCATACGCCACTTTACGACATAGCTTGATTTAGGCGCCACAAAATAATCACCTTATTTGTGTGAAAAATTACACCAAAATTTCAATTAAAATCCCGCAGACTTACTCCGGCGAATAAAAATTCTATAATAATTATTAAAATCATCATAACGTTGGGTGTCGTACAGAGCTAAACTATTTTTATCCATAATCTATGTGGTGAAAGTGTAGGAAACATCAGCGATTAAATAATTTTCTCACACGCTTTTTAGACCACAATCATGACACTGGAGATTCTAAAATGAACTACGAAACCCGCGACACTTACGGCATCTATAAAACTAACTACCACAATGGTCCTGGCCCTCAATTAATGGGAGCGGACACGCTAATTGGCAACGATGTTTACAACCATGATGAGGAGGATATTGGTGACATTAAAGAGATTATGCTTGATGTCGCTACCGGTGAAATTTCTTACGCGGTTTTATCTTTTGGCTCATTTCTCGGTTTGGGTGAAAAACTTTTTGCTGTGCCCTGGAGCGCATTAAAATTAGATACTGAAAATAAACGTTTTTTATTAAACGTGAGTAAAGATCGCCTGCAGAGCGCTCCGGGATTTGATAAAGATGATTGGCCAGATTTGGCTGATCCAACGCTTGCAAGTGATATCCATGCTTATTATGGAACCACTCAATCTAAAGATAATTCAACCTTTTAGAAATTTGATGCTGAGGAGTGTGTTAATACATAACCCAATGCTAATTATTATTGTTTGAATTGTTGTTACTAGCCCCCGTTTATGCGGGGGTTTTATTTTCAGGCAGTTTCCATTTTTTCTAATCAAATTTAACGTTATGCGTGAGCTAACGAACCGAGCCCGAACTTGTATGTTTCTACTCTACAAGCTCTGATTACCCGCTTTCTATCCACATAATTATTTCCGGAGGTTTTTATGGAAACTCATATATCACAGAGCATACCTAATGATTACAACGGAGATTCGTCTTTTGCGTCTGTACCCAATCGTATTAGTGCAGTGTCTTGGGGAGCAATTTTTGCGGGCGCCGCAGCCGCTGCGGCTTTATCATTAATTTTCTTATTATTAGGCACAGGGCTCGGCTTGTCGGTAGTTTCTCCCTGGGCACAAAAAGGTATTAGCGCGACTACATGGGGCGTTTCCACAATTTTGTGGATTACTCTCACCTCTTTAGTCGCTTCCGCCGCTGGTGGTTACATTGCCGGTCGCTTACGCGCACGTTGGGTAGCAACTCACTCTGACGAAGTTTATTTCCGTGATACCGCACATGGCTTTTTGGCCTGGGCGATTGCCACGTTAATTACTGCAGTCTTATTAACCTCAGTAATTTCATCAATCGTAGGCAGTACGGTACAAGCTGGTGCATCAGTAGCAGGAGCTGCGGTAGCGAGTACAACTGCAGCTGCATCTACCGCAGCAGTTGCAACGGCTAATTCTGATGAAGCCAAATTTGATGCGGAAAAATCCCTTTCTTATTTTGTGGACTTTTTGTTTCGTAAAAACTCCAATCCAACAGCAGCAGTTCCTGCTGCAACACCTGCTGTCGACTCATCTTTAGCGGCTAATGATCCAGAAGCAAATGCAGCGGCTAAAGCAGAAATCGCTCGTATATTTTTGAATGCACTGGGTGAAGGAAAATTGCCAGCTGCAGATTTGACTTATACCGGCGAGTTGTTATCGCAACAAGTGGGAATTAGTCAGCAAGATGCAGAAAATCGCATTACTGCAACCTTCAATACGGTGCAAACAAAATTACGTGAAGCTGAAACGGCAACACGTGCGGCTGCAGATAAAGCACGCAAAACAACTGCTTATGGTTCTTTATGGTTGTTTATATCGTTATTAGTGGGTGCGTTTGTAGCTAGCTTCACTGCAATCTACGGTGGCCGTCAACGCGACCTTTAAAACGCCATTAAACATTAATTATTAGGAGAAACATTATGCGCTCAATTCTTTTATACCTACTGGGAATTCCAATTCCAATCATTATCCTTATCGCACTTTTTGTTCACTAAATTGCTCTTTTTATTAGCGTATTTACCGAGAGGAAAAGATCATGGCAACTGCAAAAAAGTTAACCCGCGAATCTGCACCTAAGGCAAAAGAAGCAACTAGCTTATTACGTGCAGATCATAAACTCGTTGATGATTTGTTTAAAGAATATGAAAAAAGCCGTTCTAATGTGAGAAAAAAGCAAATAGTAAGCATGATTTGCAAAGAGCTCACCATTCACGCGCAAATCGAGGAAGAGATTTTTTATCCTGCTGTTAAAGCAGCATTAAAAGATAAAGAATTGGTTCCCGAAGCAACAGTTGAGCATGCGACCTTAAAAGATCTCATCGCGCAAGTGAAAAACGTAGATCCTGATGGTGAGGTTTTCGATGCAAAAATTAAAGTTCTCTCTGAATATGTTAAACACCATGTTAAAGAGGAACAAAATGAAATGTTTCCCAAAGCTAAAGAATCATCGTTAGATTTATTGGAAATTGGCGCTCAGCTTGCAGAGCGTAAAGCTGAGCTGGCTGAGAAATACAAGTAAACAATATAGAAAGCGATGCAAGTACACAAAGCCCTTCCCTGAAGGGCTTTTCTGACACCACATAAAACTTATCTCTTGAGGATTTAATCATGGCTCGCCCTACCCAACACCAGGAATATTCTGCGCGCTTTGGACTAAAGCAAGCATTAAATGATGTGGAAATTGCGCAGCAAATTGCTGAAGCCAAATATCGCTCGCTCGTTGGACGCGATATTTTTTACAGCGAAATGGTGGGTATTCATTCACTCATTATGGAATTACGCAATTGGGTGTCCAGCGAGAGCCCAACGCAAAATCTTTGTACACACTAATATTTCGCGCCGTATTTAACGGTAGTAAAAATCTTCTTTGAAGATGACGGAGATAGCAATGATTGAAACTAATAAAGAATTAAGCTATGCCCAGCAACTGGAACAAAATTTAGATAGCCTCATTGAATGGGCAATCGCCAACCAACCACACACGGTAACTAAACTCTCCGCCGAAGACTTTATCGAACCGCGAGAATTATTTTGCACAATCGCGAAAGGTGGCGGCACACTATTGCAACAGGAACCTGAACCAGCTGAAGGCGGCGCACAATATATTAATGACAATCCAGCTCCTTGGCCCTAGGCTATTATATTAAACATCTTAAACATCAACAAATCGACATTAGACACTACAATATTTAACCTGCCCCGCTAATATCTACAGCCGTTAATTTTTATTTTTACTCTCCAACAGCGTAACAAGATCCTCGTATTTTGGGCCTGAACCCAGCTGAGGTTGAGCGATAGTTATAAGCACAAGCATAAAAATAAAAAAGACAAATTCTTTTTCACCAACCTGGCCATTCAACATAGCAAGTATCAACGCGACCAAAACCAGAATAACCACGATTTTGGAAAACCTTGATCTACTAATTTTGTTTCTAGCTTGATTAATTATTTTAAGTTCTTGCTCTGAAAACATTTAATACTCCTTAAAAAGTTTCTTATCCATAAACACACTTAATGGATGCTCTGGATAATCACCAAATGCGCCACAAACTTCAAAGCCGTGTCTTTTGTAAAATGCAAGCGCTTCCGGTTGATACGGCCCAGTCTCAAGTTGCAAAAGCGAACAGTCACATTTCGCAGCTTCAATTTCCAGTTTGGCTAATATTTTGGCGGCAGCGCCTTTACCTCGATGTGATGGAAGAACAAACATTCGTTTGAGTTCTGCCCATTCATCGTTTAACACCAAAGCCCCGCAACCAATAGCCAGGCCATCGTCGTTCCTCGCAACTGCAAATAAAACGTTTTCCTGTTCGAGCTTAGTTAGGTCTACTGCGTAGCGCGCTTCTGCGGGATACAAGGTGTCTTGGAAAGCATCAAGTTCTTCGATGAGAGAAATTATTTCAGGCTGGTTTGGAGATTCTAGTTTTACATCCATATCGATACCCTAATGACCGAGCTAAAGTGCCGATAATAGTTTAAGAGGTTTGTAAAAAACTTAAAAGCAAAACGCCAGCAAATTGCTGGCGTTTTGCGGAGGAGAAATGAAGAATAAATTAGTTACACTACTTTATCCGTTACATCACCAACAGCATCTTTAATGACTTTTGATACCGCGACTTTTTCGTCATTATTGCGAGTTTCTACAACAACGACGTGTTGGCCGTTCGTTATGGCATCGTGAACCAATTCCGAAAGGGGTTTAACTTTATCGGCGGCGCCCGTACTGGCACCGATGATTCCACCAAGGGCTGCACCCCAGCCTAATAATACCAGTGGTGCAATTAATGGACTCGCCACAAATAGTGTTACGTTTGCTGCGATTAAACCAACTTCAATCAATGCGCCGACACCAGTGCCGACGGCTGCACCTATCCCACTATCGATTAAAATATCTTTCAATACTTTATCATCGCTGTCGTTAGCTACGTGATCTGGCATAAGTGAACTCCTATCGTAAATGTGAATGCGATCTCTCGGAATTCCGTGATCAGCAATTTGCACAACAATATTTTCTGCATCGGTTCGGTTTACGAAAAAACCTGAAACATAATGAGGACGAGTGTCCATATCGCTTACCTCTTTCGTGGCGAATACATTATTCAACATATTCGCATGCTAATGTTCGGTCGGTTCGCTTACTCACTTAAGCCGCAATTTTTCAAAAAATAAAAATATTTTTGTGAAAATAATTACGAATAAATTTTTAAATTAACGCTCACTTCAACCCAATGCTCTTTACCATCGTCAACAAGATTTATGCATTGATCTTGCTGGATGATGCCATCTAAAGCGACGTGATCAAGAACACCATTTGAATCGCTCGCAGGAATTTGCATAACTTTAATGCGATAAATTGCAGTGCCAAAACGATAATTAATTGAGTAGTGATCCCACTCGCCCGGAATACAGGGTAAAACACGTAAGCAATTGCCTTCACGCTTAAGCCCAAGCAACGATTCCATAATTAAACGGTACGTTAAACCCGCTGAACCTGTGTACCAACTCCAGCCACCTCTGCCAGTGTGCGGAGGAATTGCATAAACGTCCGCTGCGACTACATAGGGCTCAGCTTTATAAATCGATATATCTTCGTCTGACCGCGTGTGATTAAGAGGGTTAATCAACGACATTAAGTCCCACGCGCGACGGCTATCGCCCAGCGCGGCAAACGCCATTGCAGCCCACACTGCAGCATGAGTGTATTGGCCGCCGTTTTCGCGCACGCCCGGTACATAACCTTTGATATAGCCAGGGTTCATAGGTGCTTTGTCGAATGGCGGATCAAGCAATTGAATGATTCCGCTATCGCGTCTTACCAAGTGTTGGTCAAGAGCGCTCATTGCCAATTTCGTGCGCTCGGGATTGCCTGCTTTGGATAGCACGGACCAACTTTGCGATATGGAGTCGATAGCACATTCTGTATTGCTGGATGACCCGAGTGGCGTACCGTCATCAAAATAAGCACGGCGATACCATCCACCATCCCAGGCATTTTTCTCGATATTGTCACGCAATGAAGTCGCTTGGGATTCACAAAGATTCACTAACTCCATGTCTTTGCGCATCTCTGCAACTTTAGAGAACGACTTGAGCACGTCGTAGAGCAAGAAGCCTAACCACACGCTTTCGCCTTTACCGTGAATTCCCACCAAATTCATACCGTCATTCCAGTCGCCAGAACCCATAAGTGGCAAACCATTCACGCCAAATCGCAACCCATTTTTGATTGCGCGAACGCAGTGCTCATAAAGACTGGCAGTTTCAGCGCTGGGTGCTGGCAAGTCGTAGTAAGACTCTTCATCTGGTGCTAGCGGCCTTCCGTGAAGAAAGGGCAGTATTTCATTGAGAACGCTGGTGTCAGCAGTGCTTTCGATGTAGCGGCAAGTTACCAGCGGCAACCATAGATAATCGTCCGAGCAACGCGTACGTACTCCTCTACCCAGAGGTGGATGCCACCAATGTTGCACATCACCCTCAGGATATTGACGTTGCGCACAGCGGATTAGGTGATCACGAACCAGTTTCGGCTGTGTATGTAGCAATGCCATGGAATCTTGCAATTGATCGCGGAAACCGTAGGCGCCGCCAGATTGGTAGAAGCCGCTGCGACCCCAGATTCGACAGGCCAGGGTTTGGTAAAGCAGCCAACCATTGGCAAGCAAATCCAACGCCGGATCAGGCGTATGCACTTGCACTCGGGTTAAGGTATCGCCCCAATACTCGCGAACTTTTTCCAAGGCTGCGCGAGCAGTGCCCATGGTGCGCATGCGTTGTGCAAGATTGCGTGCATGTTCAAGATCGCGCCCGGCGCCTAGCCGGAAAATGATCTCGCGCTCTTCACCGTGCGCAAGCTTGAAGGGCACCTGGATCGCGCCGCACGGATCAAGGCCAGCACCCAAACGACCAGACAGACGTGCGCGCAACATGGCGTCAGGGTTGTTGATTGAGCCGTTACGCCCTAGGAATTCGGTGCGGTCACCACTTAAGGTGCGCGATGCGTCATCCACATCGAAGAAAGCAATGCGCCCTGCAAATTCCGTGTTGTAAGCGTTGCGCGCAAACAGGGCCCCGCTGCGAGGATCTATTTCAGTAACCAGATGCATGGAGGATTTTGAGCGCAAATCACCGAGCACCCACTCCACGTATCCAGTCGCAGATAAACGCCGCATACGGCCAGATTCATTGCGCACCTTAAGCACTGAGTATTTCACGTTCTCGTGCAAATCTACGTAGATCCACAATTCTGAACGTATGCCGCCAGAAGTATGCTCGAACACGCTATAACCAAAACCATGACGGGTTCTATAAGTTGCGCTTTGCGACGCATCAACCAACTTGGGTAGCGGCGTTGGCGTCCAGTAGTGGCCCGTTTCCTCATCGCGCAAGTAAATCGCTTCACCCCCAGTGGCGCCGACTGGGTCGTCACTCCAGGGGGTAAGGCGGAATTCATGGGCGTTTTCGCTCCAGGTATAAGAGAGACCGCTTTCCGTGACCACAGTACCGAACTCAGGGTTTGCAAGTACGTTAACCCACGGGACAGGTGTGGTGCGGGTATTACTGGTGTTGATGATGTACTCGCGGCCATCACTGCTGAAGCCGCCAAACTGATTACCCAGCAAGAGCTTCTCTACAGGAGTTTGTTCCACTACAGAAGTAGGTTCGGGACGATAGCTTCGAGCAACAGGCAAGCGCCCTACCCGGTTGTCGGTAAGGTTACGCTTGTTCATTTGATCAACAAGACTGCCTTCACCATCAACAATCACAATGCGGGCGACGGTCTGCAACAAAATGCGGTCTTCGTGAGAGATCTGGTCGGCGGAGCGCACGAAGATACCACCGGGCCGATCAATTAATTGCGCCTCGGCGCCAGAGGCGATTAACCCAATAATCTGGTCATGCAAGTTTTGGCGATAGCCAACATGGTCCTCATTCCAAATCACCAAGTCCACTTTCAGCCCTTTCAACCGCCAGTAGGTATGGCATTGCACCAGTTGGCGAGCAATGTCGATGTAATCCGAACTCGCCATTTTGAGCAATACGATTGGCAAGTCGCCAGAGATGGCATAGCCCCACAAGCCTGACTGACCACGACGGTTTTGGATCAACACCTGCGGATCGGCACGTAAACTTGGGTTCGCAAACAATATTGAACGAGCCAGTTTACGGAACAATAAAGCATCGGATTCAGCCGCATTAATTTGACGAAGCCGAATACCGCTGTGGGTGTTGGCGATGTCGAAAATACGATCTGCAAAATGCCGATCCTGATATTTTTCTACCAGCACCATACTGGCTGGACGGCTTTCAGCTGCTCCTGACACGAAATCCAACGTAACAGATTCCTCTGCCTTAAGCGTGATAACCGTACGAATTGCCACTATTGGGTCGAGAACTGAACCCTGGCTGCCGGATAGTTTTTCAGTTTCGAGCAAGGCTTTGGGAGCCGACAAATTATGGCCACGACCAATAAATTTCATGCGATCGGTTTCGTAAGAAACGTCGCCGAGTGCTGCACCTTGAGCGGCCAACAAATGGAACATCCACGGCGTATGCTCATCTTCTGAACGAGGCCTGCGAGTACACAAAATCGCACGTTGCTCAGGCACAAGCTCGCTCTGCACAAATAAATTGCCGAATGTAGTTTGGCCAATATCGGCTGCTTGAGTAGCAAGCACAACTTCACTGTAGGTTGTCACTTCAATAGTGCGGGTAGTACGCGAGCGGTTAGTGAGCCTTACCCGGCGAAGCTCCACATTGTCTTCCGGCGATACGACAATTTCGGTGTAGGTTTCAATCCCGTAGTCGCGGCGACGAAACTCAGCTCGCCACTCCGAAAATATGGCTTCATAAGAATCAGCACGCTTGGTAGTAGGCTGGTGTGAGGCAGACCAAAATTCCTTACTATCGAGGTCGCGCAGATAAATAAAGCTACCCCAGCTGTCGCAGGTGGTGTCCTCCCGCCAACGGGAAACCGCGAGGTCTTTCCAGCGTGAGTAGCCGCCACCCGAGTTGGTGACCATCACGTGATAATTGCCGTTTGATAACAGCTGAACTTCAGGATATGGCGTGTGCGCGCCCATGGGTGCATAAACGGGGTGCTCTTCTGCTTCGAAGAAAGCAGCACCTTCCGCGTGTTCCGCAACGTAATTGTGGAACACTGACGTTTTAGGAATTCGCTCCTGTAACAACAGCAAAGTGGCTTGGAATTGAGGATCAGATTCGAAGCGTTTTTGCATCGGCTGATCGAGTAGTAAATACGACAGCGATAGCAAACTCATACCCTGATGGTGCGCCATAAACGAATGGACAATAGCTTTGGTTTGGCCGCGCGCAAGTCGTGCTGGGGTGTAGTCCAACGCTTCGTAGAAACCGTAGCGACCTTCCAAGCCCATGGCCGAAAGTCGTTGTAGATTGATGCACGCTTCCTCTGGCGCAAACATTAACGCCAGTGCAGATGCATAAGGCGCAATCACCAGGTCTTCCGCGAGCCCGCGTTTCAAGCCAAGGCCAGGTGCTCCGAAGGCGTGATACTGGTAATTAAGGGCAGCATCGGTAGCATTGTAGCCAGACTCTGAAATGCCCCAAGGCACTGAAACCTGTTTGCCGTAAGCGATTTGACGGGCTACTGCGCCGCGACAGGTTTGGTCCAGCAAGGTACCTTCATAACTCGGCATCACCAGGTTAGGCATTAGATACTCGAACATGGAGCCGCTCCAGGAAACCAGCGTTGGCTCCCCTCCTGAGGAAGTGCGCAGGCGCCCCAGGTTAAACCAGCTCTCTTGTGATAAATGGCCTTGAGCAATACCAACAAACGTAGCCAAACGCGCTTCTGACGCCAGCAAGTCATAAAAGCTTGCGTCGCGACGGAAATTGTCTACGTTATAACCCACCGCCAGGAGGTGGCGTTTTTGGTCATATAAAAATTCGTATTCGATGGTAGAGAAGTCGTTAATTTGCGTGATCAATTGCTGAATTTTGCTGATGCGATCATTGGCGTTTTCACAACCCACAGCCACCACACGTAAAAGCTTGGTGTAGTTGAACCGATCAGCCAGTGAACTATTTGCAACCGAGGCACCGAGATCTTTTAGCAATCGGTTTTTTGCATTAGCAAGATGACTCAGACTTGGAATGCGATCTAGTTCGCCATACTGACCGTTCGGGTCAAGAGACGTTGAGAGTTCTACCCAAGGCGCCAGATAAAGCAAATCCGCTTCCACCGCTTGCACTTGTCGGGCTAAAGCATCCGCCCAAATTGCCGCTTCGGTTTTATTATCTCCTTCGGTTTCAGCACTCGACAATTCCGCCGACAAGGCTACTGCACTGAACGACAAGGGTTGCAGATATTTATAAATCGCACTTAACGACGTAAGCCGCGTGCTGGTGGCTGCAGCGAGTTGAGTGTTCAAGCTTTGAATGGATGCTTTAACGACGTCTGAAGTAAGCCCAACCGCTGCATCATTTAACAACCGTAAGGTATCGAGTAACCCTTCAAAAACATTAGGTGCAACTATGGGGCGATCCAGTACCTCAATAAACGCGGCGCGTAGTGTTATCAAGTGCCCCACTAAATTGCCGCTATCTACCGACGAAATGTAGCGCGGTGGTAGTGGCATTAGCGTCGTAGTCTCGTACCAGTTAAAGAAGTGGCCCGCATAACGCTCCAAACGGCCCATAGTACCCAGCGTATTTTCAGTGCGTTCCAGCATCACACTTAATGGAATATAGGCAAAGTCGTAGGCAGTCACGTTGGCTAATAAGGCCAAACCCATATTGGTGGGTGACGTGCGGTGCGCAATTACCGCACCGGGCAATTCCTGGAAATTATCAGGTGGAAGCCAGTTATCTTCCGCTCCTACAAATCGGTCAAAGAAAGCCCAAGTTTTGCGCGAAATCTTACGCAGGAAAACAACCTGATCCGTGCTGAGATTCGCCTGTTGGGGCTGAAGCGGCTGACTAATCCACCAAGCTACTGCCGGAGCCAGCACCCAGATAAGTAAAACGGGTGCCGCATCCAAAAGCACACCGTCGTACATTCTGCCTAACACTACGGCAGTAAAAGCCGCAATCACTGGCCCCGCCCACATGGTGCGATAGGTCGCCCATAGACTGGCTGGCCCTTTGCCGGTTTGCTCTGCGTAAGGGTTCCATTCCAGAAGTAACCGACGAGTGATTAACAACCGAACGGTAGCGCGCAAAATTGCGGTTAAGGTATAGGTGGCTTCATGCGGCAAGCAGCTTATGCGGAACACCGACTGCGCAAGATTGCGTTCAACCGATTGGACCACCGCCATGCAATGTTGCCAAAATCCCACTTCAGTAGCGCGGCGGAAAAGGTCAACAAAACCGATCAACAATGCAGGAATGAACACGATGCAAAACACGGCCGAGCTCCAAAACCAGACTTGTCCAGTCATGAACCAACCGATAATCAACAAGCTCAGTAAGCATACTGGTGCAAGGCTGCGAACCAGATTATCCAGAATTTTCCAGCGCGACAATGCTGACAAAGGATTGAGCGTCGGCTTGCCGTCAAAACCTGGAACACGTTTAAAAAGCCAGCTTGCGATCTGCCAGTCGCCACGAATCCAGCGTTCGCGACGGCTTACATCGGCTGCATAAGTGGTAGGGTTTTCTTCGTAAAGTTGAACATCGCTCAATAATCCGGAGCGGGTGTAACACCCTTCTAATAAATCGTGACTGAGAATACGATTTTCCGGGAAGCGACCACGCAAGGTTTGTTCAAAAGCATCTACGTCATAAATGCCTTTGCCGATGAAAGAACCTTCGTCGAACAAATCCTGGTAAACATCCGAAACAGAACGTGTGTAAGGGTCAATGCCCGGTTCAAGGCCATACAACAATGCGTAGCGTGAACGTTTATTCGCAGACAAACTCGCCGCCATGCGCGGTTGCAAAATACCGTAACCACCAATGACTCGGGAACCGGTTTTGTCAAAGCGCGGATGATTCAATGGGTGCGCCATGGTGCCGATAAATTCGCGGGCAGAATCTCTTGGCAGTTGCGTGTCTGTATCCAACGTAATGACGTATTTAATGTTTATTAATTTGGTGAGATCGCCCACGATCATAGAAAAATGAGTGGGATCTTCTTCAGCGGCGTCAGTGCGGTGGCTACGCAAAAGCGAATTTAATTCTGCTAATTTTCCGCGTTTACGCTCGTAACCCATCCACACTTTTTCAGAGGCATTCCAGGTGCGACGGCGATGAATTAAATAAAAACGATCATTCTGAGCTTCAGAATATTTTTCGTTGAGCGCAATAATTCCATCACGTGCTTGCGCCACTAAAAGATCATCGGTTTCCAAGGTTTCAGTTGGCGCATCGCTTAAATCTGTTAGTAAAGCAAAATGCAAATAAGGATCTCTATTCCCCAGGAAACGCACCTCCAAGGCTTCAAGTAAATCTTCAATATTTTTTGGGCTGGTGAGCATGGTGGGAATGACAACGAGAGTGCGCATGTTCTCGGGTAGGCCATTAGAAAAATCCATGCGCGGCAAAAGTCTTGGCGTCACTAATAAAAGCGCGAGCCAATTGGTTAAGGCTGAAGCGAGCTGGCTGGTACAAAACACCGCAAGCACGCCAATCACTATTAATGGCCAGCCTTTGATTCCAGAATTATCAGCGTGGCTAACCAACACTGAGGTGAATATAGCGGTTAGTAAAAAAATACTGCCAACATGTAAAAGTAGTGGAAAGCGGCCCGCAAAACGCCGTAATTTCGTAAGCGTGGATAACCGCGGTTCCACCATTTTTTCGAGCTGCGATAACCCGCGGTCCACCAGGTAATAACCGACATGATGTTTATGGGGTTCTTGTTCGTTGATAGTGGAAATATTTATTCCCGCCAGCGTAACCGCAGCGCGCGCGACATCCGCCTCTGTCAGGCGAATACGTTTCGCGAGTTTGTCGATAACCTGGCGGTAGTTGTCGCGAGTGGCAAAATCCATCTCACAGTAGACTTCGTCCTGACGCAAAACAGCATCAACCACGCTAACGCTTTCAACAAACTCCCGCCAATCATTGGAACCTAAAAATCGCAAACTCCCAATACTATTACTGATTGAAACTTGATCCGCTGCCTGTTGTTGAGCCTCTGCCAAAATCATTTGCTCGATAGTTTGGCTGGACTCCGCAAGACGCTCCTTGACCCAACTTAGCGGCATTGCCAATGCTGTGCCATGCCCTTGCAAACGACGCGCAAGTTCAGCCACAAAAGGGCTGACCATTTTTGGCTCGGAGCGAGCCATATCTGCAATCACTAAAATTAAATTTTTAGGGTCATTCTCCGCCACCTCAATGAATTTATTTGTCCACTCTTGCGCCTCGTTCACCTGCAAACGTGCGGTAGTGATTCGTCCAGCAACGCGGCGTAAATTTTCAATTAACGCCAACCGCAACATAATGGGAATTGCCCACAATTCACCGAGCGTGAGCGGCACTACAGTTTGGTAGGCAGCAATAAATCGGCTCAATAAAATTGAATCCAATCGCCCATCGCCGTGTGAAATAACTTCTACCGCTAAATCATAAACGCGCGGTAAGCCACGTGAATTTCCATTCGCTAAACGCGGTAATTCGCGGCTGTAATTTTTTGGCAAATGTTGGCGAGCGATGCGGATTTGTTCTTCCACTAAATAAAAATTATCGAGCAGCCATTCGCCTGCGGGTTCAATGCGCGATTTTGCTTTCACTGCATCCATTAATAATGTGCAGCTGTCCACCAAAACAGTCTCGTTTTCATCCAAACGTTTTAGCAAACGATTGTGCCTGCCGTAACGGCTTAATCTGTGATTTGCAGCCAAGCTTTTACCGTGTTGCTCCATCTGGTCAACGCTGAATAATTCTGCTCGAAATGGAATCAGGTCTTGAACTTCATCATCCGCAAAAGGATCAGTGCTCCAACCATCAATTGAATTGAGAAAATCTAAAAACCAACCTTTTTGAGAACTTTTTGGCGGGTTCGTTATTAGCTGTTCTCTGGCGTTTTCAAATTGCGGTTTTGCCGTGATGATCTCTGAATCGTTTGCTGCTGATGCGGGAGATACTGGCTTATCGTCCAGTCTGGATAAATCGCTTGGAAGATTTTCGGGAAGTTGAAACCTTTTGGTAAGTTTCATTTTGATTCCTAATTAGTAAAAAAATTAAAATCGCAGATTTCGTTAATCTTTTCACTTCAATTACTCGCTACTTCATGTCACACGGTTCGACTCATAGCTAGGCATAGTTGTAATTGATTAACACTGCACGGATAAAATGGCGTCGAATTCAAATTTTTAATTATTTAAAAAAGATTTTTGACAAAAATGCCAAAAGAAATGCACGTACGGATTTATGCTAAAACTGTGACACTTAAGGATCAGTACGCAAACGCACACAGTTATAAAAAAGACCTGTCACTCAATTTAATGGTGAAGCAACATGAGACACAAAGTCGTAGATCATTAAAAGATCAGACTCCGGCCAGACTAAAACACCAAATACTAAACACTAAGATTTATGCACAACGACAGGTGCAACAGGGGGACTAATTCGGCCTTAAGTGGGGTAACACACAGAAGCGATAGGTAGGCTGAGACACCATTACGATTTGCTAGGGTAATTACGTAAGCGACAATTAGATAAATTAAAACTCTTTGTCTGGTAAATATTTAGATACGCACATGTAAGGGCTTCTGTACTTGAGAAACTAAGCAGCTTGCGGCAAGTCGGTGGATCCAACACGGACTGTTAGAGAAAAATCGTGTCAGAGTAAGCATATCGTGCTCCTGAGACATACTACGCTTGCTTTAGTTGCTAAAAGACAAGCCTTAATTAGCCCAAATTGATATTGGACTTATGATTAGACGATCTGCCACCCGCAAAAATCTATTTTTGCTTTCTATTCCTACTCTCTTCGTACTGATGATAGTGGCTACGCTTTTCTGGTTTTTTGATCGGATGAAGACTGCCAACGATAGTCGTAATTTTGTGCTTCTCACTATTAATACGTCACAAAATCTATTAATGGAAATGATCAACGCTGAAACGGGCGTGCGCGGCTTCATAATTACCGATGATGAAACCGCCTTGACGCCATACCGGAATGTTGAAAGCGCCATACCAAAAACCTTACAACAACTTCACGACTTGTCGCCAGTCGGTGCCACCAAAGCACAGCTTGATATTATCGAACCGCTTATAAAACGAAAAATGGAAATTCTGGCAGAGGCCATTAACCTAACAAGAAAAGGTCCGATAACAGATTTAACTCCGATGATTGCCAGCCGTGAAGGCATCCACGTGATGGAGTTGATCCGTCAGGAGTTGGGAAAGTACAATCAAATCCAAAATGGTGTACTTGAATATTACGACCAGCAGTACCGCAGCAACATGAATTTTCTATTCATATTTCTGGTGTGCGCCAGTGTATTTATGTTGATGTTCGCGCAAATTTTTGCCTACGGAATTTATCGCAATATTCATCAGCGCATGATGGATTTGGTTCACCAGGAAACCAAACGTTCGCTGGATACTCAAGAAGCGATGAACCATCAACTCAATCTTGCTTACGTCACCTTGCAAGACAGTGAGAAAAAACTGGAGGTAACACTCAACTCCATCGCCGATGCAGTCATTTCAACTGACCCGGAAGCACGTGTCACACTTATGAACCACGTTGCCGAACAAGTGACTGGCTGGTCGTTAGAAGAGGCAATGGGCCGTCCGATCGACGACGTGTTCATCATGCTAAACAAAGAAACTCGCGAACCTATGACTTCAAAGGTTATGCAGGAACTTTTAAGCGGCGCCGTGCAAAGCTCTCACGATTCACTGTTGATTACTCGCGATGGCGGCCAATGCAATATAGCCGACAGTTGCTCGCCCATGCGCGATCAAGATGGCCAATTAATAGGTGCAGTGCTCGTATTCCGCGATGTGACCGCAGAAAATATAGCGCAACAGGCACTTATTGACAGCACGGCTTTAGTACAAACAATTTTGGCAACCGTGGTAGATGCGATCATTACTTTTGATGTGCGCACAAATTTAATTGAAACCGTAAATACTGCTGCAGAAAAAATGTTTGGCTACAGTGCAGAAGAACTTATCGGCAAACGTTTTAGCGCCATAGTTCCAGAATTATCGGACGATAAAGGCTCGTTGGACTATTACAAATCCAGTGTGGAAGATTCCGCTAACGGATTAATACGTGAAGTCCCTGGCCTGCATAAAGCTGGCTACTATTTCCCCATGGAAATCAGTGTGAGCGAAATGCGTTTAGGTGGCCAACGCTATTTTACAGGCGTGTTGCGTAACATTTCTGCGCGTAAACAGGCTGAAGCTAATGTACGTGCATCTGAAGACCGCTACCGTAATTTATTCGATAGTATTGATGAAGGTTTCTGCACTATCGAAATGATTTATGACAATGGCAAACCTGTTGATTATCGTTTCATCGAAGTAAATCCATCGTTTGAAAAACAAACCGGCCTTGTTAACGCGCAAGGAAAAAGTATCTTAGAATTGGTGCCAGACTTCGATGGAGTCTGGTTTGAAACCTACGGCAGAGTTGCGGCAACGGGTGAACCGGTACGATTTGTTCAGGAAGCTCGTGCATTAAATCGTTGGTTCGATGTGTACGCATGTCCTGACCTCACCGTAGATAGTAAAAAAGTTATCGTTTTATTTACAGATATCACCGAGCGTAAACGTGCTGAGCAAGCGCTGCATGAAAGTGATGAGCGTATGCGTCTAGCGACTGAAGCAACCGGTGTAGGTATTTGGGAATGGAACCTGCTAAACAATACCGTACATTGGGATGCGCAAATGTTTCGCATATACGGCATCGACCCAACTGATAATGGTCTGATTGATCAGGAGGCTTGGGCGAGTTACATACTTCCCGATGATGTACACGCCCATCAAGAAGCCTTGCAAGAGGCTATTAATTCGGGCTCGCAAAATATTCGCGAATTCAGAGTGACGCCCTTTAATGGGGGAGGTTTGCGCCACATTCGCTCTGTAGAGACCGTGCGTGTGAATGATCAAGGCCGAGTGGTTTCTATTGTGGGCACCAACCTTGATATCACTGACCGTAAAAGTACTGAAGATACGTTGCGCGAAAACGAACGGCATTTGCGCGCCGTTATTGATGCACTACCAGTTGCGATTATTACCACAGACGCTAAAGGCATTCTCACGCATTTCAACCAAGCCGCTGTTGAATTTTCTGGCCGCATGCCGAAATTGGGCGAAGACCAATGGTGCGTCAGCATGAAACTGTTACGTCCAGATGGTGCCCCGCTCGCTCATGATCAGTGCCCTATGGCGGTTGCGTTGCAACAAGATCGTCAGATTTTGGGAGCAGAAGCCATTGCAGAGCGGCCCGATGGATCGCGTGTTTGGTTTACCGCACACCCAACGCCATTACATGACGCCAGCGGAAAATTAATTGGCGGCATTAACATGATGATCGACGTCACTGAACGTAAACGTCTTGATAAAGTGTTACTCGAAAATAATATCGAACTTAAAAAAGCAAAAAATCTTGCGGATAAAGCTAACCTCGCGAAATCAGATTTCTTATCAAATATGAGTCACGAATTACGCACACCCTTAAGTGCGATTTTAGGTTTCGCGCAATTGCTCGCAAGCAGCAAGACACCGCCTACGGCATCGCAACAACGCAGCATTGATCAGATATTACAAGCGGGTTGGTATTTACTGGATTTGATTAATGAAATTTTAGACCTGACGTTGATCGAGTCTGGAAAATTATCTATTTCTATTGAACAGGTATCGCTCTCCACATTGCTGGATGATTGCTATCACATGGTGGAACCCCAAGCGGTTAAACGTCATGTGACGCTAGATTTCCCACCGTCCAGTCATGAAATAGTTGTAAAAGCAGATCACACGCGTTTGAAACAAGTGCTCATCAATTTGCTTACCAATGCCGTTAAATACAACCGCATTTACGGCAATGTTAAAGTTAGCATCGGCGAGGAAACGCCGGGCCGCATTCGCCTCTTTGTTGAGGATACTGGCGAAGGAATTTCGCAAGAAAAAATTGCACAGTTGTTTCAACCTTTTAATCGCCTTGGTAAAGAAAACAGCGCGGTCGAAGGTACCGGTATCGGTCTGGTAATGACCAAACGCTTGGTGGAATTAATGGGTGGCGAAATTGATGTGAAAAGTATTGTTGGGCAAGGCACTGTGTTTAGTATTGAACTTGATTTGTTCACACATGACTTGCTCAACGAAGAGAGCAATAGCAAACTCAAACATGCTGCGCTACAACTTCCAAAAAGTATTGGTAATACTCACACCATACTTTATATCGAAGACAATCCTGCGAACCTGATGCTCGTGGAAGATATTATAGAATCTCGTACGGATTTAAAATTATTGTCTGCCCGCGATGGCTACACAGGTATTGAAATTGCACGCAACACTTTACCTGATTTAATACTTATGGATATTAATTTGCCTGGCATCAATGGAACTGAAGCTTTAAAAATTTTGGCGAAGGATCCACTCACATCGCATATTCCTGTGATAGCGCTGAGTGCCAATGCAATACCACGCGATATTGAAAAAGGTTTGGCTGCAGGCTTTTTCAAATATCTAACCAAGCCGATAAAAATTCATGAATTTATTGATACCTTAGACCAGGCGCTTCATCTTGGAATCGAACAACCCGTTGAAATAAGTCAAGAGAAAATAGTATGAAAATAACCGCTGAGGATGTGCTTAATGCACGCATATTGATCGTCGATGATCAACAGCCCAATATAATGGTGCTGGAGGAACTGTTGAGCGAAGAAGGTTACACCAACGTTAGCTCAACGACTAACCCGGTTGAAGTACCTGGCTTACATCGTAAAAATAATTACGATTTAATTTTGCTGGATTTACAAATGCCGGAGATGGACGGATTCCAGGTGATGGAATGCCTTAAGGCAAACGACAAGGAAACCTATATTCCTGTGATCGTTCTTACCGCGCAACCCGGCCATAAATTGCGTGCACTGCAAGGCGGCGCAAAAGATTTTATTAGCAAGCCATTTGATATCATCGAAGTCAAAACGCGTATCCATAATATGTTGGAAGTGCGTTTGCTTTATAAAAAGCTGGAAGACTACAGCAAAATTCTTGAAGAAACGGTTCAGGAACGCACTGCTGAATTACGCGAAAGTGAAGCGCGCTTCCGCAGCCTTACCGAGCTTGCGTCGGACTGGTATTGGGAGCAAGACGAGACCGGAAAATTCACCAAAGTTTCTGGCCCTGTACTGGAAATGTTGGGCATCCAAGTTGATTCGTTCGTGGAAAACTCTGCCAAGGGAACTGCTGTTTTAGCAGACCCAAGTGGTTGGGATGAACATGAGCGCAAAGCATTGCAAGACATCATTGCGGCACGAGAACCCTTTATTGACTTCTCATTCAGCCGAAAAGTGGATGACGGCAATGTTCTCTACTATCGTGTAAGCGGAGAGCCCATGTTTGATCAAGCGAGTCGTTTTATCGGCTATCGCGGTATCGGAATTCAATGTCAAGAAATGCCTATCGCGCATAAAGGATAATGATGCAGCTACCTACTAATAGCCTCATACAAAATCGTCTTCTCGCCGCACTTAGCGAACAGGAACTTGCTCGCATTGCATCACGAATGGATTTGGTAGCGCTACGCCTCGGTGAGATGCTTTATGAACCTAACCAACTTTTGCAATATGCTTATTTTCCAACGACGAGCATAATTTCATTGCATTACGTAACTGAAACTGGCGCTTCGGCAGAAGCTGCAGGTGTAGGGAATGAAGGCATGGTTGGTGTTCCACTTATATTGGGTGGCAACACGACGCCAAGCTCTGCAGTGGTACAAACAGCGGGCCAAGCTTATCGGCTTGATCGCAATATTTTGAAAGCTGAATTTAATAGTGGCTCAGGTTTAATGAACCGTTTGTTGTTGCGATACATTCAAGCACTCATGACGCAAATGTTTCAGACTGCTGCTTGCAATCGTCACCACTCTGTTGAACAACAATTGTGTCGCTGGTTGTTATTAACGGTGGATCGCATTCCCACTGGCGAATTAAAAATGACGCAGGAACTCGTGGCAAATATGTTAGGCGTGCGCCGCGAAAGTGTTACTGAAGCTGCTGGCGCCTTACAGAACGCAGGCTGCATTCGCTACCGCCGAGGTCATATTGCAGTGCTGGACAGAAAAAAACTGGAAGTTAAATCTTGCGAGTGTTACGGCGTTGTTAAAAAAGAATTAGATCGCCTCATAGGAAATGTGAGTTGATATCACAAACTTTTTTAACAAAAATAAGTAATAAACGTTAAAAATAAACTCGAAAAATAGTTGCTTCACAATATGGTTAATAGCTGCAACTATTTTTCAAGTTTTTAAAAAATTCACTTTCAATTAAATTAGTGTTCGAAATAGCAATTTACATTTTAGAAATAAATCCTTTCCCTCCCCCTTCAAAATCTAATCACAAATACTATTTACAACTGCGTTAATAATTATATTCGTGACCGCTCACGCATCTTAAAGATTAGCTGGGTTAGTTAACACACAGATGGTCCATTCGCCTGAACTTAACATAGCATTGCGAATTATGGCGACAAAAATATTTATATCTTTGTTGCCAGGATGAATGCTTAAAACCTAGATGGAGATTACTATGAAAATGCTTTCTTTAAAAAAACATGTTGTAGCG
>Ga0247741_1000441_pt1 | contig 23964 bp, 20 predicted proteins | sample UWRJL213509R2_FD_180945 | JGI IMG/M metagenome (GOLD analysis project Ga0247741, IMG submission 180945) | Plant litter microbial communities from Arlington Agricultural Research Station in Wisconsin, United States - UWRJ-L213-509R-2 | ecosystem: Environmental > Terrestrial > Plant litter >... | reverse complement strand
AATCTAATTTCAGATTAATTGCCGCAACAAACCGGGATTTAAAAACAGAAAGTGATGAACACCGTTTTCGTTCTGACTTGTATTTTCGATTGAATATTTTCGAAATAAAACTGCCGCCATTACGCGAAAGAATTAAAGATATTGCTGCGATAACGAATTATTTCGTCAAGCAATTTTCTGAAAAAACGAATAAAAAAACATTAAACATTTCAGATGATTTTCTTCAAAAATTAGAAAATTATTCCTGGCCGGGAAATATTCGGGAACTTAAAAATGTGATTGAAAGATCTGTTATTCTGAATAATGGAGACACTCTAACTTCAGATGTTTTACCTTATGAAATGCAGCATCAGCCAGAAAAAGCAACGAAATCTATGTCGGCTTTTTCGATGCAAAGTGTTGAGAAATTGCATATCCAGAAAGTTTTAAATTATACCAAAGGTAATAAAGCGGAAACGGCGAGATTACTCGAAATTGGTATTGCTACTTTATATCGAAAATTAGACGAATATAATATTCAATAACACGTAATTATTTTAAACACATAGAAACATAGATTTGAATTGTCAGGTAAGATAATTTCAAAAAACTAGTTTTTCCACATAGCTTATGCGTTTTATTCTAAAGGAAATGCCTTTATACGCATTTTTTACTATGTTTCTATGTGTTTAAAAAATTTTCAAAGATTTTAAATTCATATCATTTCAATAAAAGCTTATCATTTTGATAGGCTTTTTTTATGCCTAATTTTTGGCACAAACCTGCATCGCTTTTATTTACAACACTTTAACGACAACTTGATTTTTTCGGAACATATTTTGGCATTAAGGAGGAAGAACAAAAAAATTCATTCAAAATGAAAAATCAAGTCACCTCAATCTACAAACAAGCCGAACGCTTTGCCGAGATTACTAAAAAATCTATTATTTCAGGAAATATTGTAAGAGCCAAAAAATGTCTGGCACTTGCTGAGCGGCTATTTATTACCGGAAGTTTAGAAACTAAAAATGCGATTTCAAACGTCTACATTTTTTCAGTTTCCTCTTTTATGGAAATGCGTCACTGCAATATTTCACACCTTTTCCCGCAAACCCTTAAAGCGGAGTATATCAAGCAAGTCAATACCTCGGGAGTGTAAAAAAGTTTAATCGGATGACAATCTAAAATCAGAAATCTAAAATAAAAATCTATGTTAATCACTATCCTTTTACTCGCATTGGCTGTTTTGCTTTTTGCCATTTGTTTTAAATCAGTTGAATTCTTCGAAAAAATCTAAATCATGACTGCACTATTTATTGTTTCCATCGCCGTTTTTGGCTATTTGGTTTATGTATTAATCAAACCTGAAAAATTTTAATGATGTAAAATGTTATAAGTGAGATGTAAGATGTTTTGCATCAGTCTCCTTTTTACAAATTACATCTGACATTATACTAAAATATAAAAATTATGAACACAGAATTATTAGGCGTCATTAGTATTTTTATCATTTCGATAGTTTTAGCAATTCCTGTTGGAAAATATATTGCTAAAGTTTTTTTGGGAGATAAAACATTTCTTGATCCGATTTTCAATCCAATTGAAAAATTTATTTTTAAAATCAGCGGTATCAATTCTACTGAAGAAATGAACTGGAACCAACACTTAAAAGCACTTTTAAGTATAAATATGGTTTGGTTTTTTCTTTGCTTTTTTGTTTTGCTTTTTCAGGGATCTCTCTTTTTAAATCCTGATAATAATCCATCCATGACTCCTGATTTAGCTTTTAATACCGCTATTTCATTTTTAGTCAATTGCGATTTACAGCATTATTCAGGCGAAAGTGGGGTTTCTTATTTATCTCAAATGGTTTTAATGTTCCTGCAATTTGTTTCGGCTGGTGTTGGAATAGCTGCCGCAGCAATGGTTTTTACTGCAATGCGCGAAAAATCAACTGATAAACTAGGTAATTTTTATAATTATTTCATCAAAAGCTGTACTCGTATTTTATTGCCTCTTTCTGCTATTGTAGCAATTGTTTTGGTTTTTAGCGGAACTCCAATGACTTTTGAGGGCAAAGATGCTATTACCACTTTACAAGGAGATAACGTTGAAGTTTCCCGCGGACCTGCAGCAGCTTTTATTGCGATTAAACACATTGGTACAAATGGCGGTGGATTTTTTGGAGCCAACTCGGCACATCCTTTAGAAAATCCAACTTATTTAACGAATGCAGTTGAACTTTGGGCACAATTAATTATTCCGTTTGCAATGATTTTTGCACTTGGTTTTTTCCTCAACAAAAGAAAATTATCGTATATCATTTTTGGTGTAATGACGGTTGGTTTTTTACTCTTAGTAATTCCAACAATTTCAAGTGAACTTAACGGAAATCCTGCCATCGAAAAAATGGGAATCGCACAGGCAACCGGTGCCATGGAAGGAAAAGAAGTTCGTTTTGGCCCGGCTATTTCAGGTTTCTGGAGCATTGCCACAACCGTAATTTCTACAGGATCTGTCAATAGTATGCATGATAGCGCGATGCCGGTTTCGGGAGCAATGCAATTATTAGCAATGATGGTTAATGCCTTTTACGGAGGCTGTGGCGTTGGCTATTTAAACTTCTACATTTTTATCATTTTGGCTGTATTTATTTCAGGTTTAATGGTTGGTCGAACTCCTGAATTTTTAGGAAAGAAAATCGAAGCCCGTGAGGTTAAAATTGCGGCTTTTATTGCTATTCTTCATCCTCTATTGATTTTAGCAGGAACAGCTTTAGCATCTTATTTTGCTGCACATGATACTGCAATGGACTATTGGTTTAGCGGAAACGCAACCGGATGGCTAAATAATCCAGGTCACCACGGATTCTCAGAAATGTTATATGAATATACTTCGAGCGCTGCCAACAATGGTTCTGGTTTTGAAGGTTTAGGAGATAATAATCCGTTTTGGAATATCACAACAGGGATCGTTTTACTGTTAAGCCGTTTCATTCCGATTATTGGTCCATTGGCAATCGCAGGATTGTTGGCAAACAAAAAATACATTCCGGAAAGTGCCGGAACTTTAAAAACTGACACTACCATTTTTGGAGTTATGGTTTTTGCCGTAATCGCGATTATTGCTGCTTTATCTTTCTTTCCTGCTTTGGCTTTAGGCCCATTGGCTGAATATTTCACACTAAAATAAAAATGCTGAACATTTTAAATACATAAAAATAAACGTAAAATATTTCAAACATAGCCTGTGGTTTCAACCACGGGAAACGAATTTCGAGGAATAAAGATTGTGATATACGTTGCGTTCCAGTGGTTGAAACCACAGGCTATGTTTACAAATTATGAATTTATTCCGCATAACATTTTACAAATAACATTTAACTTTTACAAGAAAATGACAACTAATAAATCCGCATCATTGTTTGAAAGCAAACAGGTAAAAGAAGCCCTAGTGCAATCTTTTGTCAAATTGAATCCAAAATTAATGATCAAAAATCCGGTAATGTTTACCGTAGAAATAGGGACTGCCATTATGTTTGCTGTTTGTGTTTCCATTTTAATGGGAGCTACAGATCAGGGCAGTTTTACTTATAATTTAATTGTGCTTTTCATTTTACTGGCAACACTTTTGTTTGCCAATTTCGCCGAAGCTATTGCCGAAGCCAGAGGGAAAGCACAAGCTGACAGTTTAAGAAAAACACGTGAAGAAACTCCGGCAAGACAAATTTTGCCTAACGGAGAAATCAAAAACATCAGTTCGTCTGAATTGAAAAAAGGAGATGTTTTCGTTTGTGAAGCTGGTGATTTAATCGCTACCGATGGTGAAATTATCGAAGGTTTGGCTACAATCGACGAAAGTGCCATTACCGGAGAAAGTGCTCCTGTTATTCGCGAAGCTGGTGGCGATAAATCTTCCGTTACCGGAGGAACAAAAGTGTTATCTGATAAAATTAAAGTAATCGTAACCTCAGAACCCGGTGAAAGCTTTCTGGATAAAATGATTGCTTTGGTTGAAGGTGCAAGCCGCCAAAAAACACCAAACGAAATTGCCTTGACTATTTTATTGGCGGCATTTACTTTAATCTTCGTGATTGTTTGTGTTACACTAAAACCATTTGCAGATTATGCGAATGCGCCAATTACAATCGCTGCTTTTATTGCCTTATTCGTCTGTTTGATTCCAACCACAATTGGCGGTTTACTTTCTGCGATTGGTATTGCCGGAATGGACAGAGCGTTGCGCGCTAACGTAATTACAAAATCAGGAAAAGCGGTTGAAACTGCCGGAGATATTGATGTTTTGCTTTTGGATAAAACCGGAACCATTACAATTGGAAACAGAAAAGCAACGAATTTTTATCCTGCAAAAGGTATTTCTGAAGAAGATTTTATTAAATCTGCTGTGTTAAGTTCATTGGCAGATGACACTCCGGAAGGGAAAAGTATCGTGGAACTGGCAGGTGTAGAGACTGCCACTAAATTATCAATCGAAGGTGCTACTTTAATAAAATTTACTGCAGAAACCAGAACTTCCGGAGTTGTTTTAAAAGACGGAACAAACATTAGAAAAGGGGCTCAGGATGCTGCAAAAAATATTGCAAAGCAAGCCGGAAATGAATTTCCCGAAGATACCGCTCAAAAAGTAATTGACATTTCTACAAACGGAGGAACGCCGTTGGTTGTTATTAAAAACAATCAGGTTCAGGGTGTTATCGAATTGCAGGATATTATTAAAACGGGAATGAAAGAACGTTTTGACCGATTGAGAAAAATGGGTGTAAAAACAGTTATGGTTACGGGAGATAATCCGCTTACGGCGAAGTTTATTGCCGAAGCTGCCGGTGTTGATGATTTTATTGCCGAAGCGAAACCTGAGGATAAAATGAACTACATCAAAAATGAGCAAAACTTAGGAAAATTAGTTGCCATGATGGGTGACGGAACCAACGATGCTCCTGCCCTTGCGCAAGCCAACGTGGGTGTTGCCATGAACAGCGGAACTCAGGCAGCAAAAGAGGCCGGCAACATGGTCGATCTTGACAATGATCCAACGAAATTAATTGAAATTATTGAAATTGGAAAACAGCTTTTAATGACTCGCGGAACGCTTACTACTTTCTCGATTGCGAATGACGTTGCGAAATATTTTGCTATTGTTCCGGCACTTTTTATCACAGCAATTCCAGCGCTTCAAGGTCTAAATATTATGCATTTGCACAGTCCGGAAAGTGCGATTTTATCAGCGGTAATTTTCAATGCGATTATCATTCCGATTTTGATTCCGCTTGCATTAAGAGGTGTTGATTACAAACCAATTGGCGCAAGTGCAATCCTTAAAAGAAACCTGTTGATTTATGGCTTAGGCGGTTTAATCGTCCCTTTTATCGGAATTAAATTAATTGATTTACTGGTAGCACTTTTTATGTAGCTACTAAGTTGCTAAGGTTCTATTTTTTTTTGCTTAGTGCCTTAGATTCTTAACCGTTTACATCATCAAAAAAATCTTAGAAACTTAGAGGCTTAGTCTCTTAGAAACTTTAAAAACAATGAAAAATATATTCTCACTATTAAAATTCACCTTGATTACTGTAATTCTATTTGCAGTTATTTATCCTCTTGCAATTTACGGAATTGCACAATTTGCTCCGAATCAGGGAAAAGGAGAAACTATTTCGGTTAACGGAAAAGTGGTTGGTTACCAAAAAATTGGTCAGAAATTCGATAAGTCGAATTATTTCTGGGGAAGACCTTCGGCTGTGGATTATAATGCTGCCGGAAGTGCGGGAAGCAACAAAGGACCAAGTAATGCTGAATATTTGGCTTTGGTGCAAAAAAGAATCGATACGTTTTTAGTTGTTCATCCTTATTTGAAAAAATCGGAGATTCCGTCAGATATGGTTACGGCTTCGGGAAGCGGATTGGATCCGAATATTTCTCCAGCAGGCGCTTTGATTCAGGTGAAACGTGTTGCTAAAGAACGAAAATTATCTGAAGAAAAAGTAAAAGCTTTGGTTGAAGCGAATATTAATACCCCAAAAGTTATGGGAACTCCAACGGTTAATGTGTTGGAATTGAATGTTGCTTTGGACGGATTGAAGTAATACGTTTTTAAACCCGACAGGTTTTTAAAACCTGTCGGGTTTGACAAAGCGTTATAAAATAAATACCTACAAGGTTTTAAAAACCTTGCAGGAGAATAAAGCACCTTTTTACCCCAAAAGCCCTAGCCCCGATAGTAGTGGAAATCCTTTTGTGCGGGGTTCCGCACAAAAGATTGAAACGGATAGCGGGAAATAGCTCCTTAAAAACCTACTAATAAATACCTACACGGTTTTAAAACCTTACAGGAAAAACAAACACTCTTTTACCCCAATAAAAAATGAAAAAAATAATACTTACCGCTTTAATCGCATTCGGTTTTAGCAATTTACAAGCACAAGAAGAAACAAAAAGTCCGTTTACGTTTTCAGGATATGTAGACGTTTATTATAGTTATGATTTTGCGAAACCGGAAAATCACACGCGTCCGGGATTTTTTTACAGTTATAACCGAAGCAATGAAGTGAACCTGAATTTGGGTTTGGCAAAAGTGAATTATTCGAAAGAAAATATTCGTGGGAATTTTGCCTTAATGGCAGGAACTTATGCGCAGTATAATATGTCGGCAGAACAGGATTTATTGAAAAATATTTATGAAGCCAATGTTGGTGTGAAGATTTCGCAAAGTCATAATTTATGGATTGATGCGGGAATTATGCCTTCGCATATTGGTTTTGAAAGCGCGATTGGAAAAGATTGCCAGACTTTAACCCGAAGTATTTTAGCTGAAAATTCTCCGTATTATGAAGCAGGAGTAAAAATTGGCTACACATCTGAATCTGGAAAATGGTATTTGGCGGGAATGTATTTGAATGGCTGGCAGCGCATTCAGAAAATTGAAGGAAATCAAACTCCAGCTTTTGGAACGCAAATTACTTATAAACCAACCGATAAAGTGGTTTTGAACTGGAGTACGTATGTTGGAAATGAACAGCCGGATATCGACAAAAAATGGCGTTATTTCAATAACTTTTACGGACAATTTAAAATAACGGATAAAACAAACATTACGGCTGGTGTTGATGTTGGATCGCAGCAAGCGGCTAAAAATAGTAACAAATACGACAACTGGTTTTCGCCGGTTTTAATTCTGCAATACAAACCAACGGATAAAATTCAGCTTGCGGCTCGTGGCGAATATTATAGTGATGAAAAAGGAGTTATCATTGCAACAGAAACTCCAAACGGATTTAAAACTTACGGTTTTTCGGCTAACTTTGATTACTTAGTAACTGATAATGTTATGTTTAGAATCGAAGCCAGAAATCTTTCCAGCAAAGATGAAATATTTACAAAAGACAATCTTCCAACGGATACTAATACTTTTGTAACGACTTCATTGGCGATTTCATTTTAAACATTAATTTTTTTACCATTAAGATATTAAGAAAGTTAAGCTTTGTCTTAATAAGCTATATTGAGAAAATTAAGCTTTGCCTTTATTAACTTAATATCTTAATGGTTAAAAAAAAATTGTGCCTAGCGCCTTAGTGGCAAAATCATATGGAAAAAGATAAAGAAAATAACGCACAGCACTTTCTTGATTTAATTCAGAAATCACGAAAAGGAAAGTTTAAAGTCTACATTGGAATGAGTGCCGGTGTGGGGAAAACTTTTCGTATGCTTCAGGAAGCGCATTCGCTGTTGAAAAACGGAATTGACGTAAAAATTGGTTACATCGAAACGCATATGCGAAAAGAAACGCATGAACTTTTATCTGGTTTGCCCGTGATTCCGCGGCGAACCATTTTCTATAAAGGAAAACAGCTTGAAGAACTTGATGTGCAGGCAATAATTAACTTAAGACCCGAAGTTGTTATTGTCGATGAATTGGCGCACACGAATATTGAAGGAAGCAAAAATGAAAAACGCTGGCAGGATGTTTTGGAGATTCTGGAAGCAGGAATTAATGTGATTTCGGCTGTGAATATTCAGCATATTGAGAGTTTGAATGAGGATGTAAAACGTATTACGGGAATTGACGTTCAGGAGCGGATTCCGGATAATGTTTTGCGTTTGGCTGATGAAGTTGTCAATATCGATTTGACTTCTGAAGATTTGATTGCGCGTTTGAAGGAAGGAAAAATTTATACGGCTGATAAAATTCAGACGGCTTTAACCAACTTTTTTAAATCAGAACAAATTCTGCAATTGCGTGAATTGGCTTTGAAAGAAGTGGCAAGTCAGGTCGTTAGAAAAGTCGAAAACGAAGTACCTCAACTGCACGCTTTAAAACACGAAAAATTGTTGGCATGCATTAGCAGTAACGATAAAACAGCAAAAATTGTTATTAGAAAAGCAGCACGTTTGGCAAGTTATTACAACGGTTCGTGGTATGTTTTGTATGTTGAAACGCCTAAAGAAAGCAGCACCAAAATCGCATTAGACAAACAACGCCATTTGATTAATAATTTTAAACTCGCGGTACAATTAGGTGCAGAAGTCATTAAATTGGAACACAAAAATATTGCCGATGCAATTATAATTGCGGTAGAAGAAAAACAAATTACAACTGTCTGCATCGGAAAACCACATTTGAATTTATTTAAAGTAATTTTGTCTACAACAATTTTCAGGCGTTTGTTAAATCGGCTTTCATTATCAAATGTTGACCTGGTTATTTTATCTTAAATTTTTCTAACCATTAAGAGATTAAGAAAGATTAAGCTTTGACTTAATGAAACTTAATTACTTGATGGTTCAAATAAAAAAACTTGTTTTTAAACATCATGAGAATTAAAACTAAATTGAATCTGGGAGTTGGGTTATTATTTTTATTAATAATTATACTCACATTGGTAAGTGCTTTTTATATTTTTTCGATAAAAAAAGATACAGAGAATATTCTGAAAGCGAATTATAATACGCTGGAATATTCCAGAAATATGCTTTTGGCATTAGACGAAATTAACGCTAATAAAGAAAATGCGATTGTTACTTTTAAAGAAAATCTCTTAAACCAAACGAAAAATGTTACCGAAGCCGGAGAGAAAAAAGGAACGGATAATCTACAGAAAAACTTTGCTCTTTTAGAAAAAAACAGCTCTGATGAAAGTTTAAAAATGCAAATCAGACAGGATATTTTTGAGATCATGAAACTCAATATGAATGCCATAAAACAGAAAAGTGATATCGCCAAACATACCGCCGAAACTGCCAATTTATGGATTGCTATTGTGGGAACTTTGTGTTTTTTAATTGCCTTTAATTTGCTGATTAATTTGCCTCATAACATTGCCAACCCAATTAAAGAATTAACGCTGAGTATTAAAGAAATTGCCAATAAAAATTATTCAGAGCGTGTGCATTTTACCAATCATAACGAATATGGAGATTTGGCAAAATCGTTTAATACGATGGCGCAAAAGCTTCAGGAATATAATAATAGTAATTTGTACAAATTATTCTTCGAGAAAAAACGACTGGAAACGCTTATTAATAATATGCACGATCCGATTATTGGTTTGGATAATGAAGGGATTATTTTGTTTGCGAATGATGAAGCCTTGAAAATTATTGGCCTAAAACTGGAAGATGTTATCGGGAAATCGGCTTCTACCCTTGCTTTATCGAATGATTTAATGCGTTCCTTAATTTTAAAAGAATTAGATTCTGATTCGCAGAAAAAGAAACCTTTGAAAATTTTTGCTAACGGAAAAGAAAGTTATTTCGATAAAGAAACAATCAATATCACGATAACGCCAACGGGTGAGGAAAAAGAAATCAATATTGGCGATGTTATTATTCTGCGAAATATTACTCTATTTAAAGAGCTTGATTTTGCCAAAACCAATTTTATTGCCACCGTTTCACACGAATTAAAAACACCAATTGCTTCTATAAAACTAAGTTTACAATTGCTTCAAAACAATAAAACCGGCGACCTGAACGACGACCAGAAACAATTGGTCGAAAGTATTAAAGATGACAGTCAAAGGTTATTGAAAATCACAGGAGAATTGCTGAATTTATCACAATTAGAAACCGGAAATATTCAGCTGAATATCGAAAAAAGCAATCCACATGAAATTGTAAACTATGCTGTAGAAGCAGTAAAAGTTCAGGCCGATCAAAAGCAGATTAAATTGGTTATTCATGCTGATGAAAATCTGGAAGACGTAAAAGCCGACAGCGAAAAAACAGGCTGGGTTTTGATTAATTATTTATCGAACGCTATTACGTATTCATCTGAAAAAAGTACGATTCTTATCAAATTAAAAAATGAAAACGATCAGATTGTATTTCAGGTTATTGATACCGGAAAAGGAATTGACGCACGATACAAAGACAAAGTTTTCGATAAATATTTCCAGATTCCGGGAAGCCAGAAATCAGGAACGGGATTGGGTTTAGCGATTAGCAAAGAATTTATTGAAGCGCAAAATGGGATAATTGGCGTAGAAAGTAATTTAGGTTTGGGGAGTACGTTTTGGTTTTCGTTGAAAGTTTAGATTTTTTTTTGCCACGAATTCACGAATTATTTTAAATCAAAATTCGTGAATTCGTGGCGAAAAAAATTATGCATTCGAAGTATTATTCTTAATCTCCATAACCTCTCTTTTTACCTCCAAAAGCAAATCTTTCATACTTTGCGATTCTGTCTGTTCATGTCGTCTATCGCTGCGCCCAATGTTGCATTCGTATTCCCAGATTTCTAAAATATCTGAAGCTTTCACTTCATAATTCGGATAAAAACGATTGTCTGATTCCAAAACCAAAGTATTCTTTTTGTTTTTATTCAGACGCTTGTAAACCATTCCTTCGTTTTTGGTAATCAGGATATAGGTTTTACCATCCATCACCTCGCCCAGCCTTTCTACATAACGGCCAATAATGATAGAACCATCTTCGTGTGGCGGCATCGAATCGCCTTCTACCGGAAATCCGCGGTGTTTTCCCGGGCCTAAAAACGGTAGCGAAACTTGTTGCAGACTTTCAATATATTCCGGATCGGCATATCCGTTAAGATATCCTGCTTTTGCTTTTTGAGATACAATTTCAATGTAATTCTCCCCAAAACTATCTACTTGTATGGGCAAAATAAGTCGGTTGCCTTCTAATTTTATCAAGTTTTCTATATTGATTTTCCGTATATCGACAGACAATAATAAATCGATACTCATATGAAAATATAAAGCAATCTGCTTTAAGATATCATACGGTGCTTCTGAAGTTCCGTCTTCGTATTTAACGTATCTTCCTCTGGTAATTCTAAGGTTTTCAGCTAATTTTTCCTGTGATATTTTATGCTTAACCCTCAATGCTCTGATATTGTCTGAAAATAAGGACATAATTAATTTGTTATAATTTGGAACAGCAAATATACAAAAAAATGTTATTATCTGTACTAATTTTGTAAAGTCAAAGAAATCAAATTTTTGAAGTGATTATGAAATTGAAGAATATAAATACCACACAATCAATAGAATTATACATTCCGGATGTAAGTTCAGAAGTAAATCTGCCTTTTTTTGACGTTGGTATAAGCGCAGGTTTTCCTTCGCCTGCTGATGATTTTATCGAATTATCGATTGATCTCAACAAAGAATTCATCAAACATAAATATACTACTTATTTTGCCAGGGTAAAAGGACATTCTATGAAAAATGCCGGTATCAATGATGGTGATTTATTGATTATTGACAAAAGCCTGGAGCCGCAAAACAATAAAATTGCTGTTTGCCAAATTGATGGTGAATTTACTGTAAAACGTATCAGAATAGAAAAAGATATCATCTGGCTTATTGCCGAAAATGAAGATTATCAGCCTATAAAAGTAACTCCGGAAAATAATTTTGTGATTTGGGGGATTGTGATTCATAGTATTAAATCTTTTTAAGTTTATTATCCTCTTCGACTCCGCTCAGGGTGACAAAATAAGAAATAAAAACACGTTTAAAAATGTTTGCTTTAGTTGATTGTAACAATTTTTATGCTTCTTGTCAAAGAGTATTTGATCCACGTTTAAGGGGAAAACCTATCGTTATTCTCTCTAACAATGATGGCTGTGTTATTTCGCGCTCTGATGAAGCCAGGGCTCTGGGTATACCAATGGCTATTCCTGCTTTTAAGTATGAATCTATTTTTAAAGAAAAAAACATTTTTGTTTATTCTTCTAATTATCCACTATACGGCGATATGAGCAATCGGGTAATGAATCTGCTTCAAACATATACTCCCGAAATCGAAATTTACAGTATTGATGAAGCTTTCCTTAAATTTTCAGGCTATGATTTATTTGATTTGAATACACTTGGTTTAAAAATGCGGAAAGAAGTGACACAAGGAACGGGCATTCCTGTTAGTATAGGTTTTGCGCCTACGAAAGCTTTGGCTAAAATGGCGAATAAAATTGCCCGAAAATTTGCAGATCGTACGCAAGGTGTTTATTGTATTGACTCTGAAGAAAAAAGAATTAAAGCATTAAAGTGGACTAAAATTGAAGATGTTTGGGGAATTGGAAGAAAACACGCCAAACGACTGAAATTAAAAAAAATAAACACAGCTTATGATTTTACCCAGTTTCCGGATGCCTGGGTAAGAAAAGAAATGTCTATAGTCGGGCTTCGGTTAAAACATGAATTAGAAGGGAAATCAACTTTGGAATTAGAAGAAGCCGCAGACCGGAAAATGATTGCCACTACGAGATCTTTCGAAAAAAAATATACTACTTATGAAGAAATATCAGAGCGAATCAGCACGTTTACAGCTTCTTGTGCGGAGAAATTAAGGCGCCAGGATTGTCATTGTAATATGGTAACTGTTTTTATTCAAACTAGTTTTTTAAAGAACGAGCAATCACACTATTCACGAAGTATTACTATCACAACTGATTTTCCAACCAATTCGACAATAGAGCTGAATGAAGCTGCCCAAAAAGGATTTAAAGCTATTTTTAAAAAAGGCTATCGTTATAAAAAAGCAGGTGTAATTGTAATGGGCTTAACACCAAATAGTGAAACGCAGCTTAATTTATTCGAAACTTCAAATCCCAAACATCGACCTTTAATGAAGGTTATCGATGAAATGAACCAAAATTATGGCAATAATAAAATCAAATTCGGTGTGCAGTCTTTAGGGCGACAATGGAAAATGAGGCAGAATAGATTATCTCCCAAGTTTTCTACTTCTCTCAAGGATGTGATTACAGTTAAAGTTTAATATTCCTAAAAAATAAACCTATACAGATTTTAAATTTAATAAGATAATAGAAAATAATCTATTTCACGTTATATAATAAAGATGAAAAAGCTGGAATATGCCATAGTAGATATCGAAACCACCGGTGGAAACGCCAGTGGCAGCCGCATTACAGAAATTGCCATTATTATTCATGACGGAAAAAATGTAATTGATCGCTTTGAAACACTTGTTAATCCGGAAAAGGAAATTCCGATTTCGATTTTTGCATTAACGGGTATTAATAACGAAATGGTAGCTAACGCTCCTATATTTGATGATATTGCAGAGAAAGTACTGGAACTGCTTACTGATCGCGTTTTCGTTGCACATAATGTCAACTTTGATTATTCTTTCGTGCGCCATCAACTTGAACAAGCGGGGTTTAAGTGGACGGCACGAAAGTTGTGTACTGTTCGCGCAGCAAGAAAAATCAGACCTGGTTTTGGGTCTTACAGTTTGGGAAATCTTTGCAATTCATTAGATATAATTTTAGAAAACAGACACCGTGCCGGCGGAGATGCAGATGCCACGGCTATATTATTTTCAAAATTACTGGAATGGGACTTTGATGGTGAAATAGAAAAAATGATCAAGAAAACGGCTCAGGACCAGCGTTTACCACCTAATCTTCCGCCTGACGATTTTAATAATTTACCCGAAAAACCCGGTGTATATTATTTTTATAATGACGTAAAAAAAGTCATTTATGTTGGAAAAGCAATCAATATAAAAAAACGTGTCGCTTCGCATTTTAGCGGACATAAAATTAATCCGCAAAGGCAAAATTTCCTGAGGGATATTCACAGTATTTCCTTTGAAGTTTGTGCGACCGAATTAATGGCGCTGCTTTTAGAATGCACAGAAATCAAAACACTTTGGCCAACATACAACAGGGCTTTAAAACGTTTTGAACCAAAATTTGGACTTTATCAATATGAAGCGCGTAATGGCTACAAATATCTGGCAATTGGAAAACTAAGCAAATTTCAATCCTGCATTGAGCATTTTAATAGTTTATATGACGGAATCAATTTATTGCAAAGTCTGGCTCAGCAGTTTGAACTTGATTATCGATTTTGTAAATACTGCACGGTGGTAGAAGAAAATTTTCAAAAAAATGATCTCTCAAATTTGCCTGATGTCACGTTTCACAATGAACAAATAGAAAATGCTATTGAATTTTTATTAAACAGCAGACCCACTTTTGCCATTATAGACAAAGGAAGATCTGCAGACGAGCGCAGTTGTATTTGGGTTGAAAATGGCCACTTTTACGGAATGGGTTATATCGCTTCTGATATTACTATTACCGAGCCTTCGGATGTGAAAAATTATGTTTCAGCTTACAGAGGCAATCAATATATGCTGCATTTAATTATTGCTTACGCAGAAAAATATCCGCGAAAAGTATTTTTCAGCAAGAACTTTTTACAATAAATTAAAATAGAGCTATAACCTTAAACATTGACTTATGACACTATTTAACGATACCGAATTATTTACTACCGGAAACCGGGGCAAAGTCGTATATGATTTGCCTGATACGGAACTCATTTTGATTGATAATTTTTTTAATAAAGAAGAGTCTGATCGTTTTTATGAAAAATTGCTGCACCAAACGAAATGGAGAGAATATGAAATGGAAATTTATGATAAAACTTATACCGCTCCCAGATTAATTGCCTGGTATGAAGACAAAGACAATCACGGATCAAGTCCGAATGGTTTGGACTGGACTTATGAATTGCTAACGATCAGAAGCCGGGTAGAAAAAGAAACACAGCTTGATTTTAATGCCGTACTGCTCAATTTGTATCGAAATGGTAAAGATGGTGTGGGGTGGCACAGTGATAAGGAACACAATACGGGACAAAATCCTATTATCGCTTCGGTGACTTTTGGAGAAACCAGAATGTTCAGACTGCGACATAAATTTAGAAAAGATATTCCGCAGGTTGAGATTCCTTTACATCATGGTTCGTTTCTACTGATGGCAGGAACAACCAATAGTTTTTGGCAGCACGAGGTTCCTAAAACAGCTAAGAATGTATTGCCCAGAATCAATTTGACTTTTAGAAGAATTTATCGAAAGGAAGATAATGTAACACATTTTCACACCAGAAATAGTATACAAAAATTCTTGCTCTAAAAGTTAAAACACTCACAGTATGAACCTTTTATTAGGCAGACCTTAATTTTTTCACTACTTTCGCACCCTTTTTTTCATACATATAATACAAAAATGGCTTATTCAAACAATGATTTAATGCGTTTTCTGGACGCTCAAAATAAACTTTATCTTACTGCTTTTTCTGAAATTAAAAAAGGTAAAAAAGAAACACACTGGATGTGGTTTATCTTTCCTCAGCTAAAAGGATTAGGTAAAAGTGATACAGCAAATTATTATGCGATTGCCGATTTAAAAGAAGCAACAGAATTTTTAGCGCATCCCATTTTGGGAAAATATCTTATAGAAATTTCAGAATTGCTTTTAACTTTTAAAAGAAAATCTGCAGATGGTATTTTTGGAGATTTAGACGCCCGAAAACTCCGATCCTCGATGACTCTTTTTTCTTTGGTCGAAAACACAAATCCTGTATTCAAAGAAATTCTGGATGCTTTTTTCTCCGGAGAAGAAGACCCCCTTACATTGTGCATTATTAATTCAACTATAAAATCATCTATTGAACCTGAAGTCGTTTAATTTTTTTTAACCGCAAAAAAGTGCAATTCCGAAATTTTGGAATATGCAAAGTTCACTAAGAATTGGTTTTCTGCTCGCAAAGTCGAAATGACGCAAAGTTTATTTTTGTGAATTTGTGACTTTGCGAGATTTTTTTTTTCGTTCATGCAGATTTAGCAGATTCTTTGTTACTTTCTATTTTTGATTATTTCGCACCATAATTAATTCTATATTAGTACTGCCTAAATTCAACCTCTTAAATCAACCAAAATGACCGAAAAAATCAAAACCCTACAAATCATACATCTGGCACTTTGTGCGGGATTAATTATTGCTTATTTTGTAATTGGAGAAATTTCAGTTGAAAAACTAAAAACGATTCCCATTATTGATGCATCATCAATTGTATTTGCTATTCTGCCTTTTTTAGCTATTATTATGGCTAATTTTATATTTAAATCACAATTAAAACAAGTTGATCGAAAATTAAAACTAGAAGATAAACTGCCTGTTTATCAAACTGCTTCGATTATTCGATGGGCAATTCTTGAGGGGGTTGCTTTTATAATATTAATTCTCAAACCTGATTTTTTAATATTTGGAATACTGGTTATCATTTACCTTATCTTTTTGAGACCTACGGAAGAAAGGATTAGCAGTGATTTTTCAGAATAGTTTTTAACCGCAAGGAACGCAAAGATTTACGCGAAGTTCGCAAGCGGTATGTTGAGTTTTTTTTAAATCTCTCAAAGACGCGAAGTCGCAAAGTATTAAATACTTGTGGGGCCTTGAGTCGATATTTATAATAGAAGAACGCCTTGTAAACAAGGCGTTCTTTATTTTATTCTCTTAAAAATCTTAAAATCTTAGCAACTCAGAACCTTAGAATCTTTTTCCTAACTCTCTTTCGGTTTTGTTAAATAATATACCGGAATTCCGATTAGCATAATCAGGATTCCCCATCCGCAAGTGGAAAATTTCGTAATTAATAACGAAATACAAACCGCAGTTGCAATTACAATATACAACATTGGTAAAAACGGATATCCGAAAGCTTTATAGGGTCTTTCAGCATCTGGCATTTTTTTACGTAAAATAAAGATTCCGTAGATTGTTAAAATGTAAAAAATCAAAACGATAATGATAACAAAGTCTAATAAATCTCCGTATTTCCCTGTCAAACATAAAGCCGAAGCCCAAACACATTGTGCCCATAAAGCCCATGCAGGAACGCTTGACTCATTAAGAATAGCTGCTTTCTTAAAGAATAAACCGTCGTTTGCCATTGTATAATACACTCTCGCACCCGCCATGATTAATCCGTTGTTGCAGGCAAAAGTAGAAATCATAATCATAATTGCAATGATTAGCGTTCCGATATTTCCAAAAATATATTGTGAAGCTACCACCGCTACTCTATCTGATTTTGCAGTTGCGATTTCGTCAAGCGGAATTACCGCCAAATACATCAAATTCGTTAAAACATAAATAATCGTTACTATGAAAGTTCCCAGAAATAAACTAAAACCAACATTTCGTTTTGGGTTTTTAATTTCTCCGGCAATAAACGTTACGCCATTCCAGGCATCGCTTGAAAATAACGATCCAACCATCGCAGCAGAAATTCCGGTAATTAAAGCCGTTCCGCTAATTGGCAGCCATGATCCACTTTTAGCATCATACGATCTCGTTGTCCAGGCATCAGCCCAATTAGCATCCCAAACAGAGGCCTTTGCAGCTAAGGTTAATCCAAAAACGATTAAACCCAGTAACGATAAAATTTTGATAATTGTTAAAACAGTTTGCAGAATTTTTCCATTTTTAACCCCGCGACTATTAATGTACGTTAGTAAAACAATCGTAAAAATTGAAACGATTTGTGCTGCATTCAATTTAAAAAAACCTAATTCAAAAAGTATATTTTCGTCACTTAAAGGTTCATACAAATAAGCTGCAAATTTCGAAAAAGCAACACCAACGGCAGCAATAGTTCCAGTTTGAATCACGGCAAAAAAGCTCCAGCCGTACAAAAAGGCAATTAGTTTGTTGTAAGCTTCTTTAAGGTACACATATTGTCCGCCTGCTTTTGGAAACATGGCACTCAACTCGCCATAACTTACTGCAGCAATAATGGTAATTAATCCTGAAATAAGCCAAATTAGCGTTAACCATCCCGCAGATCCTACCTGTCTCGCGATATCGGCACTTACGATAAATATTCCCGAACCAATCATAGAACCTACTACAAGCATCGTTCCGTCTAGTAATCCGAGTTCTCTTTTAAAATTTTCCTGGTTTTCTTCTTGCATTATTTTAGGTTTTGGGTTGGTTAAAGATATACTTTTTTCTCAAATTTTAGAATTTAGATCATCAATTTTAGATTACTGAAATATTTTGGGCATGTACCCAAAAAGGCGGATCGGCTATCGGCTAAATTCCCGATTAATAAAAACTACAGCTAAAAAGCCTTGTTTTTCTAAATCGGAAATACCGCCTCAAACGAAGTTCACTGAACTCCAATAAAAATAAAACTTGATAAACTAGTACCTCACGCTATGCGTTTTATAAGAACTTTTTGCATAATAATTTATTGATTCTTTTCGTTAAAATTATTATATTTCAATAAGTTACTATTAAAAATCACTCAGCAATTGACTCAAAATGGAAAGATATAAAAACCTGAAAAGAGATTCGGGAGTTGAATCCTATGAAATTGGTTCCGATTTCATTATTGTTCGATTTAAAAATGATGGGAGTTATTTGTACAATTATCAAATTCCCGGCTCATCACATGTAGAACGAATGAAAAAATTAGCCGTAAAAGGAAAGGGATTAAGTACTTACATCAGTACAGCTGTTAAAAAGAAATATGCTGAAAAAATAAATTAGCATTAAAGAACCATATAAAAAGTCTTCTAGTTAGTTTCTAAAAACCACTTCTACAGTTAAACAGAAATATAATCTGTTTGTCATGTTTTATTTCTTCCAAAAAGATATTACTTTATATGAATTATATAAAAACTACACTAAATTATTTATAATCAATAAATTACACAGAAAAATAAATTAACAAGAATAAACAACTCTTTTGTAAAACCATAATATATTTTCCCTAAATTTGAATTATATGCAGTATTGATGTTAAAATACGGGTATTTTCATTAACATCTGTTTAGTTTTTCAAGATAATAACGCCCTAGAAATTATCAAGAAATATCTTTATTCATAAAATATAGAAAGACTAAAATCTGCTATTAACTTACAAATCAGAAACTATGTTTAAATTTCATGTTTTTAAGAAGTTACGTTTTGCAAATGTTTTCATTCTTCTTTTAATAGTTTTTGTTTGCTGTGCTTTATTAATTTGCATTAATTTTTTCACTATCAAAACTTTGTCCGCAACCAGAGCTTATGTAAATGGTGAATCACATTATTCGAAGGGACAAAAAGATGCTTCACGCCATTTAATTACTTATTTATATACTAAAGATAAAAATCAATGGAAATTATATCTCGAAGAACTTAAAGTTCCGCAAGGCGATGGAACGGCCAGAGTAACTTTATTAAAGGCCGGAGATAATGCAATTGCCCGAAAAGCATTGCTTATAGGCAGAAATCATGAGGAAGATCTGGATGATCTTGTATGGTTATTTGTTAATTTTAAACAGGTTTCGTTTTTAGCCAAAGCAATTAACGAATGGGAACAAGGTGATAAATTAATCTTTAAACTATTTGTTATTGGACAACAAATTGACGCAAAAATTAAGCACAATATTTTAACTGTTGCCGATCAGCAAAAATTTCTTCAGGATATTAGTATTATCAGCGACAAGCTCACTATTAACGAACGTAATTTTTCTAACACATTGGGCGAAGGAACTCGAAAAATCAAGGGCTTGCTTATTTTTACAAACATATTTTTTATTCTGATTATTGTTTGTAGTGTTTGTCTTTATTATTCGATAATGGTGAAGCGTCTGATTGTTTCTAAAAAAGAAATCGAAGTAAAAAACGAGAATCTAATTTTGGTTAATCATGAACTGGATCGGTTTGTTTACAGCGCATCACATGATTTGAGATCGCCCATAACTTCATTAAAAGGTTTAATTGAAATTACTCAGACAGAAGATAATGTAAGTCAGATTAGGGAATATCTGACTTTAATGTATACAAGTCTGGAGCGACAAGACCAGTTTATCAGTGACATTATTGATTATTCTAAAAATAAGCGGAAACAAATAATCCTGGAGCCGGTGAGTTTAAGGGAAATATTTGATGAAGCTATATCGCAATTAATGCATTTTGAGAATGCCAGCCAAATCGCCATTACAAAAGAATTATTGGTAGATGAAATTCAAAGTGATAGTTTGCGTTTAAAGATTATTATTTCAAATCTGCTTTCAAACGCCATAAAATATGCTGACAATAGCAAGGAGCAAATGTTTATTTCCATCAAAACCTACATTGCTGATGGCTTTAATAAAATTGAAATATCGGATAACGGAATTGGAATTAAAGACGAATTTAAAGATCATATTTTTGAAATGTATTTTGGAACAAACAAAAATAAAGGATCCGGATTGGGATTATATATCGTAAAGGAAGCAGTTGAAAATATTAGGGGAAATATTTATGTATCCTCAGAAAACAATATTGGAAGTAAATTTATCGTAACTATACCTGGCTCTCATGGAATTTAAACCTGTATTTTTATTAATTGACGATAACCTGATTGACCAGCTCGTTATCAAACAACTTATAAAAAAATCTCTCGATAGTGATGTAAACATCACTAACAACGGAAGAGAGGGTTTGCAATGGCTATACAATCATCAGGATTTAAACCAGTCACTAATTATTCTACTGGACATTCAAATGCCTATAATGAATGGTTTTGATTTTTTAAATGAATATGACAAATTAAGTGAGGAATTTAAAAAGGAAATTCAGATTTATGTACTTTCATCAACTTTAGATCCGGATGAAATTAAACGAATTAAAGACAATCATTATGTAACTGAATTTTTAAACAAACCTTTTCCAATTGAGGATTTCAAAAAGAAAATACATTTTAATTAATCTTTTTTTATTGCAAAATTCTGTTTACCTGCGAAAATGCTCTTTGATAATAAGGTTCTTTTGTTGAAGAAATCATTACGCCGCCATGAGTCGAAGAGTGAACAAATTTAATTTCGCCTCCTTCAGCAACCTCAACTACCATTCCAACATGGTTAATTTGTCTTCTGCCATTTGTTTTAAAGAAAATTAAATCTCCTTTTTGAGCTTCTTCACTGGCAACTTTCATACCTACTCTCGACTGCTCGATTGAACTTCTCGGAAGCCTGATATCAAAATTACTAAACGTACAAATCATTAAACCAGAGCAGTCAAAACCTGCTTTTGTGGTTCCGCCTGATCGATATCTTGTTCCGATATTTTCAGTAGCATTTACAATTAATTGATCTACTAATTCAGAATGATTTTCAACTTTTATAATAGTACTTGTTGAATCATTTTTTATAATTGAATTATTCTCTGCAATTTGTGTTTCTGGTGAAGATACTGCATCTTTTATTTCCTGAGGAGGTGTAGAAGCCGCTGCTGCATCTGCTTTTTCTTTTGACGTTCGGATTTTCAAAACATATCCAACTGGTAATTTTCCTTTAATAAATGGATTTTGTTTTTCTAATTCCGCAACTGTTATTCCGTATCTTTTAGCAATAGCGTATTTTGTTTCTTTTGGCTGAACTTCTACTACAACTTCAACATCAGTAACAATTTTAAGATCGTCGACTGGTTTTTCTGCAACTGCAACTGAATTAGATGGAATTGTAATTTGCTGCCCTATTTTTAAGCCTTCTGTTTCGATTAGCGGATTAGATTTTTTTAAATCGTCAACAGAAACATTGTATTTTTTTGAGATTCCCCACAACGTTTCTTTGGCTAAGACTTCATGTGTTCCGGGAGTACTACTATTTACAGCGACTTGATTATTTGCCGTTGCACTTGTACTATTAGGCTGATTTGTATTTGGAATTAATAAAACTGAGTTTAGTTTTAAAATTTTAGGAGCATTAGGATTTGCTTCTGTAATTGCTTTGGGTTTTACTCCGTATCTTTTTGCAATTGAAGTGATATTATCACCTTTAGAAATAATATGCTTAATATATTTCTCTTGTGAAAAAACGCTACAACTAAAAAAGAACAAGATAACAATTAATCTTAAAATCATAATTTGGGGGAATTATTTTTTTATTTTTCATTTTTGTGTTTTTTTAAAACTCAAAAAAATATTAACAACAAAGGCGAATTTAACATTTTTAAGCAAAAAAAATGTCTTTTTTAACAGCTTTTTAAGTTCAAATTAACAAATTAGGCATGAAAATTGAAACAGCACATTAAAAAGCTGCAATTTATACGAAAAATAGTATTTATAAAAATAAACAAACCATTTTAACATTCTACTTTTGAAAAAAACTTTACTAATTCTGGTCTTTCTTCCCTTGTTTTCAATAGCACAAAATACACATGGGATTGTTGTGTCTCAAAAAACAAATCTACCTATTGAAGATGTAAATGTGCGTTTATTTAGCACAAACATCCTTAGCCTGACCAATGAAAAAGGCGAATTTTCATTGAAATCTCTGTCAAATTCTAAAGAAAACGACATCTTAGAATTCTCTCATGTAGGATATATTTCAAAACAAATTAGTTTGAAGGAGTTAAAAAAACAATACAAAGTTTTTCTTTCTGAAGAAATGGAAAATTTATCCGGCTTAACAATTGAAACAAATAATGAGTTAAGACTAAAATCGAAAGTAGACTTCAATAAATTAACCTCTTTACCATATAAAATTTTCTCATTTGGATCTTGTTTTAAAGATGGCAAAATTTATATTGTAGGAGGCAGTGACAGTTACGAATCTAATGCTTTAGAAACTCTTAAAGCAAAAAACATTAACTCTGAGGATCCTAAATTTTTACAAAAATATCTTAATGAGCTTGCCTCTCAATATTCTTCAACATCTTACAAAGACGGTTTATTAATTTATCACATTAAGGAAGATCTATGGGAAACTTCCCCAGTTAAATTCAAAAAAAGAGCTTTCAATAATCTTAATTATTACGATAACAAGCTTTATGTTTTGGGTGGAAAAAGAGTCTCAACAAATAGAAAATTTGAGTATCTGGAAAATCAAATTGAAGTCTTTGAGATGAACAAACAAAACATAACGATTGACAATACCTATCCACATCAGGCCTCAAATGCGGCTTCTTTCACTTATACAGATAACATTATCGTAATGGGGGGTTCTATAAAATCAACAGAAAAAGGAGAAAAAGAATTTACAAACAAGGTACATCTTTACAACATAACCTCTGGTTATTGGTATGAGCTTGCAAATATGCCAATTGCAAAGGAAACTTCAGGAACGATAATTGGCAACAAAATTTATTTAATTGGTGGAAACAACGGAAAACCTCTGTCTGAAATTGAAAGCTTTGATTTAACCACAGAAAAATGGCAGACCGAAGGCGAATTGTTTTCTGGCTTTGAGAGTCCAACTGTTACCTATAATAATGATATTATCTATTTTTTTGAAGATAGAAAAATATGTGTTTACGATACAAATTCAAAACTGCTTAAAGAATATTTAGTTGAGCTGAATATTAAATCTTCTGCAATGTATTTTTTTAACAATACATTATATATCGCAGGAGGAAGAACTTTTATAAATTACGCCAATACCCCTACAGGAAATCTTTATAGTATAAATATTGATGAATTTAATATTACAAAACCAAATAGGGTCAAAATTTTAACAAATACACCTGGCAAGGCTAGAGCTAATTAAAACCTTTTTAATTAGTTCTAATGAAACAATGAATTGTTGACTAGTCCTAAATAATCGATACAGATTATTAGACAAATATATTTAATTAAACACCTGTAAGAACTTTTTTTACAGGTGTTTTTCTTTTATAAGTTCTCATTTGTATTATGTTTTGTTGGTGCAT
>Ga0247741_1000440_pt1 | contig 23999 bp, 37 predicted proteins | sample UWRJL213509R2_FD_180945 | JGI IMG/M metagenome (GOLD analysis project Ga0247741, IMG submission 180945) | Plant litter microbial communities from Arlington Agricultural Research Station in Wisconsin, United States - UWRJ-L213-509R-2 | ecosystem: Environmental > Terrestrial > Plant litter >... | reverse complement strand
ACAGTAGGCGATGGAGGCTCCTGGTATGATACGGAGCTACGGGCAGACGGAGGGCTGATGCGTACTGCCAACCCCCCCGTAGGCGTCTCGGGTCGGTCGTATGACCCCGGCTGGGGGAACGCGTCGATGATCGACGTGCTGTCGTCGTCTACATCCGAGTATATCTCGAAGTCGGACAGTGAAAGAGCTGTTGACATGCGGGGTGGGAATAGGTGGGGCTCGTCATCTGTAGGCGAAGGTGTAGTAGGCGATCGGGGAATGATGGCGTCCGCGGAATCGGTGGTCATGAACGTCAAAATGCTCGCAATGGAGGCACGATACTTCTGCTCCTTAATCGGATGAGGGAGAGACAGCCCAAGACCATTGAGTATAACGTTCGCAGAAGAATCAACCGAAGTCGTTGTCTGCCACGACTCCCGTACAGGTTCGCGATGTTGGGGTTCGTCTAAGATGAAATCAGACATAGATTATTAGCTTGTGAAAGAACGGACTTACCCTTCTTGAACTCAGTCTGGGCAGTGGGTGTTCCCAAAACCTGCCAACTTCTGTTGGCCTTCCGGTCCAGAGCAGAAGATGCTGTCGACGGCCGCTGTTGCTTGTGCCGAGGTGGAGTACCCAAATACTTCTCTGGCGACTTGGCAAGCATCTCGCGTTCCTCGGGGAGGACCTCGAGAACAGAGCTCGGGCGCTCGTTTGCCAGCTGGGGGTTATGGCCAAACAAGTAGGGTACGTCCTCAACGATAGCAGGTGCCGTTGAACTCGTCGAGGCATTGTCGCTGCTGTCAGAATGCGCAGAGGAAGAGGAATCAGATGATGTGGCCGATAGAGCACGCTGACGAGGGCGGTATGTCGAAGTTGAACGAGTTTCGAGGGTCTCGCCGCTGTGCCTTCTTGAAGAGTGTGATGAAGAATAGCGAGAGACCTCGGTAATCTCTGTTTCGCCGCTTCCTGTGGACCGAGGTCGGTCTCTAGAGGAACGATGCCGACTGGATGACTTCTTGATTGGTGAATTGGGTAAGGAACGGGGTTTGGTCTCCGGAGAGATGGAAAGGGAGGGACTCGATTGAGAGAAATAGGAGGAGAAAATGCTTCCTGTGAGTGAATTACGAACACCCTTGGGTTCTTTCTCCATGACGTCGTAGTCTCTCCTCCATAAGCCAAAGAAATCCCTGACGAGGCTGCTCTCGCGGATCTCTTGGATCAAGGCGGGCATATTGTCAGAGAATAGCGTTTCGACAAGGGTACGGAGCTCCTTTTGACGAGTCTCGATAGTCGCCTGGCCGGCACGGAAAAATGTACCCTTCTTCGTAAGTTTTGGGAGATGACTATGGAGATCTTGAGAGACAGAGTTGGGGTCTGGGCCAGGAGGTAGTGACTCCCATGATGAGGCCATGTCCTGCTTATACATCCCGTTGTAGGACTTGACACCCTTACCCTGAGCGAGCCGAATCTTCTTTTCGCGGGCTGCGCGTTTGTATTCGAGTTCTAGGGATTCTTGGAACCACAGACAGTCTTCCCATCGACGCCAAATGTCGTATTCGATATTGGCACCAGACGAAATAGTATAACGATCCCCCGACGATACGGGGCATACACGCATGCCATGCTGATAAGAGGTACCTTGGGGTATGTCAAAACAGGGCCGGGAAATATGAAGCTCCATTACGCACTGGTCTTGGTCGTGGGTAGGAATTCGATGGTAAAGCGTGATGGGGGAGCACGCAGAACTGCGCGCATAGCGAGCTACATCCCGAGATCAGATAAGACCTGAAGGTAATTGAAAAGATGCCCTTACATCCGATGGCACGCCAGTTTCGTTATGTAGGCCTTGGCCTGACTGGAGATCCGGCTCATGGTCATTATCGCTACAGAGGACGTTTGCAAGACGATGCTTACAATATCGCACGAGAACATGAGGCAAGTAGATCTAGGAGTGTTGAAGTAGGTGGGGTGTCGCCTGTGGGGCACACAGTTAGTGTGTGCAACGGAAATGAGGCGATTATACGTACAGTCCGCCCGGCTAGATTACACCAACCAGAGAACGCTGGATATCTCTCGATTGAAGTTGGTTTTGACCGCGGTTCCACCTGGACTTGAGAGCGTCGACGCTGCTGAAGATATTTACGAAGGTGAGGTGGTGGTGGAGCGGTGGGGAGTCTGTAAATTTCAATCGACATTTTGCAAGGTTGAGTCTTATTGTCTCGACAGTCTGGGGACCTTGCGCCGATCGGAGTTCGACTCGATTTGGGAATTGAGCGGGATTGAACCAGCTCGTGTCCACCAATATGCACACCTGATCACGGCATTCCCTTTTCCGGCCGACCTCATGTCAATCCTTATTGTCTTTTTCACCGTCGACTCATTTCGCCAATATTTCTCATATCACACGGATTCTATGGCCTCAAGATCTTCACAATCGCATGCTATGACTGGGCCGTATATCATGCATGAGAGGTGCCTCCGAGTCCCGTAGATGCTACGATTCTCACCAAGCAGCGAAAGGACGAGTCCATCTGCACTTCATGCTCCGTTGACGGAACTCTATTCAATGACGCGGTAATTTTCAAGGCACCATTAATGGATATTAGACAGCGCTTGCACCGGAGGTGAGGAACTTGAACTGGCTCACGGTAACCTTCCATTGTCTAATTGTAATCACAGCACATGAGCGTAACTTGGCGAACTTGAAGGACAGAAGATTCTGCTGCTTATTGTGAGTATTGTTGCGAGCGACCTCAACGAACAAGCTGTGTCGGGGGCGTCGCCAGTTACTTGCCAGTATGCCCGGCCAGGCACATCATGGAAGGCGGGTCTTCATTCCTCCAATCATCGTCACCTCGGAAACACAGGGAGCATCCATTAATGCACTCCTTGGCTGTGAGAGGAGATGTGATTCCACCTCAACAAGTTTGGTGCGTCCAGATACTTCTGATAACCTCTGTCTTGGTTGTGGTGCTCATGTATTAAATCCGTTTCAAGATTAAGGCGGCGCAGCCTCAGATCTCAACCTACGATGGTCGAGTCATGCCATTTCTCAGAAAAGAGAACAGACTAAGTACGCTGATGATAATTCTCAAAGTCCGGCTTCTATGAATACGCCGCTTTTGTCTTCTCTTTGACTCACCATAGCCAAATGTCTAGATGACAGCGAATAAAGGAAATGACTTTCGAAAAAAACCAGCCAACGCGCGCTCAACGACCCAGCTGCAACTGCCATCGTCCTGCGCTTATTCCGCTGTCGGTAGGTAATCATGGCGCTCACCAGTCTTCGGAAGGAGCACTTGTCAAGCTTTGGCCCAGTACAAAAAAAACCTCTAACCCACATAAACAAAGTTGCAGTCACTCTGAACGTATATAATGTCTCGACTGTTAAAGCTAGACCCCTTTTTACGGCTCCCTCCAAGAAACGAAAATGGACACTTCAGCTGAGAGCGATTCAGAGAATTGTCTGTCTTCGTCTCTGGAGGATAAATTCCCGGACGCAAAGGCGGAATTCGGGCAAGTTGACCTCACCACCGACTCTGACAGCGACTTGGGCGTTTTGGAGGTTGAACGCGACATTGCTAGTACGAAGGTCAATACTGTCCAGGACGACCAGACTTTGAATTTGTGGACAATCTAAGCGTTCGTAACTTGAATCCGCCTTGCCGCCTTTGGAGGCGTCTTGGTGTGTAACAAATTTCACTTCGATTACGAATTTAATTCTGATTCTTCGATGGAATCCAGCCAAAATTTATTACTTCAAGCCAGTATGACCACCGGCTTCTACGGCTCTTGATAAAATGTTTACGATATTGAATCCAGCAAACTGTTCTTGTATCGACTATATTAGGGGAGGTCAGAGTGGACGGTTTTGGGCGGTTTTGACGAACGGTTTGAGGTCGGGTTTTTGGAAAACCAAAACATCGATACTCTACCCATCAAAAATGTTGTACCATGGCATCTTGCCTCTTGTTTCCATGTTCGCCGCTTTGATAGGCATCATCGTCCAAGAAGAAGCCTCGTCTGTTCTAGTTTGCGTTCGTCGCGTAAGTTCTGGCTTCTGTGCCTTTCAAACCCATCTAACTGCCAAGACAAGTAGAATTTACATCTAGGAGCTCTTCCCAGGTTTTTCGACATTTTATCTCGCGAACCCAAAATCCCAGAACTCCACGCGAATATTTGGAGGTTCGAATGGTAACGAGGGTCTTGGACTTCTGTCCATTTGTTTTGATTAGCAGTTCATCTCTGGTGACGTCAACCCAATGGCCATGCCTTTTAAGTTTCGCACTTCACAAGACACTTTTGTAGCTGACAGACTTGAGTGCGCGGAGGTCGTCTTTGACGCTATCTATTATAACAATATTTGGGACTCTAAGAACATCCCCTTCGTTTGCGCTGTCTGCATCTCTATCATATTGTTCATGCTGTTACTTTATCTATCTCAAGAGCTCTTCTATGTTAACGGCTTCGGAACATTGTATGCCATTACCAGTCTTAAATTCATCATTCAGCCCTTCGTACAGATGATTGGAGGTTTCATTCATCCAGGAAAGCCAATGGCAAGCATGTACTTCGTCTTGTTCAGTTACAATATGTCTAAAGCTATCCTTTGATGACGATGGCTATGCTGAATCCTGATTCGTTACCACATTACCCTCAGACACTCAGGCGCAGCTGTTGCTGCGCGACCTAAAATTTGCCCAGTCTAAGGCAAAGCAGTGCCTGACTTAACATCCTATTGTACTGATACCTTGATAGATACCAAACTGCCACCTCACGCAGCCTTCACAGCGCAGCTTATCGAACCCTCTTCGGAAGTTACAGTATTCTAAACTGTGTGCGTTGTTCATAGCTTTTTTATTAGGCTTATGCAGGAGTTAACTTCTTGTTATCCAAGTCCTCATGTATTCCATTATCAACAATCAGAGAGATATTCTTTTGTCAGTTGAAGGCACAAACATGGTCAGGGCAGCAGCCCCAACAATACAACTCCCAAGCTATCACCTCAGGCTGGGGCCAAGGTATTATTGTCTTCAAGATTTACTCACCTTCATTAAGCTAACTCACTGACAGTCATGAACTGTTTGCCGTTGGAAAATGATACCAGTTTGTCGCGTGGTCATATGTGATCAGCCTCACAGTTCCTATTCCGTTTTGGATCGCCTACAAGCTTTGGCCGAGGCTCCGAACCGACTATCAATACAACCCCGTCATCTGGTGCGTTCCGTCCTTGACCCTGCATTCCCATACTTGCCTCTTGTCCTTCGAAGCTCCTCCCATTTCTTTTGTTCTTATGTCATATAAGCGCCGGATCTGACTTCCGTGATTTCCTTACAATTACTATATTGGCTCTGCGTCGACATCAACACATACATTCTACCAACTTCGTTATCGCTTGGTTTTCTCAATTGCGGTTGAGGACTTGCTGCCCAGGCTGGTCCACCAAGTACAATATGCGAACTTTCATGGTTTCATAAGAAATTTTACAATCCACAAACCTACGCAAGTACGAAACGAAAGATAAATTCTTGCGAATTCTCATAGTTGCTTAATTGTTCTGACTGCACTCCCAAAACTTCCAAAACGCAGCTGTGCAAAAAAAGACAAAAAAAACCATCCACAATCTAAGGGTCAAGTAACGCAAAATCTCAGAGGCAGGACTTGAGTGCTAACAAACCATGCCCGCAGCCCTCTTGTGATCATAGTATCAAGCATGGAAAGGCGGCTGGTGCCCTCAACACGTAGCATGAGGTAGGCGGAGATGCGTTACAACTAGAGCAGTCATAGCTTGGACTGACCAGGACCAACTGTTCATTTCATTCCCAACGCATGAAAACCATTATGCTTCCCGCGTACATGTCTATATTGACCTCGGGTGATCGCCACAAAACGTAACTTAGTAACCAGCCCAATTAGCCATCAAGAGTGTGGCTGTGTCAGCCTGCATCACTGGCAAGGATGACTTGTATCCAGGAGGGGCCATTGACTTTGAACGCGGTCCAGGGGCATAAGCCGTGACAATATCCACCGGCAATTCGAGTAGCTGGTCGACACTCGATCCCCCAAATCCCGGCGAGTCAAATGGGAAAAGCACCACTGCGTACTAGCATCGCGCATGTATTTAAAAGAGGGCCGTAGGTGGGCGTGAAGTAGGTGATCAGAATTCGTGAATGAAGACCTCCGATGAGTGACGCGTCGCAAGAAAGTCAAGTCGGGTGACATACCTCAACCCGGAAACACATCACCAAAGATGTTGGCATCAAGTCTAGTGGCAGAAGCAGTTCTCCATTTACGATTCTTCGTCCAGGTTCCAGGCCTTCGGCTGATGGCCACCACAGAGCCAATTGCGAAATATCGGTCCAAGGTTTCGGATTCATTGAATCTTTGGTGTCTAAGATGACACGCCTGCGTAGTCGGGCGATAATGGATTTTGGGGAGGACAAGAGATCAAGTGCTTGCGTGTCATCACCTTGCAATTCAATGCATAGTGGAATGACAGACCCTCGAGTGTATGAAGTCTAAATTATGAATCAATACATTGTTCAGCATGATAAGATGTTACACAAACTGGTTTAGCCAAGAAGAGCTGCATGTGTGGAAATAGCAAGGCGCTCTTAGAGAAGGACCGAAGATATAGTAGGCGGACGTACTGTGCATCCAACACTAATCATCCTGCTATTAAAGAGTTTTCCTTTGACCCTGACGGGACTGAGCGCATGCCAACCCTCCGGATCGACAGAAGGTCCTAAAATATGGGTGCTTTCTTGGTATGCTAACCTTCTGAGAGGTGAAAGAGCAGGCGGTGTGACCAGAGGCACATACGCAAAGGGCACCACAAGCCTAGTAAAACAAGATATTTCAGCAAATCATCACATATAAGAAAAATCTTTACTTAGGGTCATTTTTCACAAGGTTGTTCCTATGAAACTTGGCCCAGACATCGTACTCGATAGTGGCGCCAGTGGTAGCCTCGTTGAAAGTTTGCGGGAGACGAGATACCTGACTGTTGTTGTGGGCTATCTCCTTCGGAAGTTCAATTGAGAAATCCCAAACGTAGTCGCCTTCAGGAAGGCTATCGGTGAATTTTGGCGGGAGACCAACAGCGGCTCTCGAGATGGGTGAATTTGGAGAGCTATCATTGCCTATGGTGGCTGAGGATGGTCCGTTGGATGTACGGCGAGCAGTTGACGAGTTGGATGCATTCGTTCGAGTTCGGAAATTCTGGGCACTATCCCGTGGGTCGCCCATGGCTTGTGACCAGACTGGCTGTGAGATCTCAATAAATTTTATCTGTCTTATGCCCTGGGGCGTGTGCAAGAGCAGGCGGCCTTCAATCTGTGCACACAGGGATAGGCTTGGTTAGCGCGCTTACTCTTGGGAAAATAGGGATGTAGAAACACAAGGAGTGCAAAACTGAAAGGACATTGCACGTCACTAGTCTGCAACGTCTCCCCTCCTATGCGACACCTATAGGATAGCAAAAAAAGGAACCTGGAAAGACAAGACTCACATGGACCACAATCGACTTGAAAGAATCAGGTTTGTCCAAGTAAAGATTGACCCTGCCCTTGATGGGTTGACCTGTAACAAACGTAGGCATGCTTTTTGATAAATTTCCTCCTGCGACGATAGTCAATTCTGCGAAGACCTTGCCCTTCACCCTCAGGCTGTGATTATATTCCTTTGGTGGGACTGATAGGGTAGCTGGTCGACCCGTGGGTGCTGGGCGGGTCGAAGGACTGTAGGCAGGTAAATCGCCAACAGGATCACCAGAGATGTTTGCAAGTCCATTGTCGCGATCCACAGGGTTCGAAGACGAGTATGCTGGCGGAAGCACACTGGCTGACATGGTGATTTGAAAAGGTCAAGTTGAAAGACTTCGAGCTTCAAGACTCGGAGCAGTGCAGGCGGTTAATATAAGAAGATGCTGCATCCCTGGGAGCGTTCCCTTATCAGGAGTTGCTGCAATCACGGAAAGAAAGTCGGAGGTGCTGATAAAGAGGGTAGAGATCTATATCCAGTGCTCATATGTCCGAGTTCTTGTCAAGAGTTGTTCGGGTATCTCTATCATGGGCTTGGCTGGAATGATTATCACGTTGAGCAGCGAGAATAGAGTTGGCACCTACACAAGTAACCTTCTACAACATCTTCTCCCGATATCATTCCAAGGTCGTGTCGACAGTTACGAGTGAACCATGTGGTGAGGTATAGGTCTCTGGATTCCTGGTCTGTTATGGTAGATAAGGTCTACTCCTTTGAGGGGTATATTACCGACACCCTAATAAACGGTGTGCAAGGACCGCAGCATCGTGAAAAATGGCCGAGACGGCGTGAGTTAAGACCAAGCTTAGCACCTCGCATTGCGACTGAAATCATGGAGTTAGGTTAGCAGAGCTGACTGTCATTCGTGTTTTACCGCTGAATATTCCAAAATGCCAATTGCCAAACCGGGAGCACTGAGATGACAAGGCGGGTTGGCCACGACAATTTATCAGACATTCATCGTCCGAAAGTGCAATGAGGTTACGCTGTGGACTGTTATGGTGAAATTTCAACGTGCGCTGTTCATAGCTAGTATTCTGGGCGAGATGATATATAGTAGAGTTTGGGTGAAGCACGGTCAACTACCAGATTGAAATTCCGTTGAACGCACGTGATGTATGTGCTTTCTCATCTCATCAATGGAATGAACTAATTAGACGTTGTATTCGAGGCTCAGAAGATTGAAATGACTGAGCAGGTGATTTTGGGGTCATGTAAGATGAACCTCAGCCTACTGGTTCACTTGCGTACTGCAACTAGCGCAGCAGAAAGAAGTCGATTCATCAGGGAAGCAAGTGGATTACAAATTTTGGGTTCAGAACCGAGGTAAGCCTGAGTCGCAGTGTCCGTGTGAGAATGAATGAAGAGGTATATCTTGAGGGCTTCGAAATAGGAGGGTACACGTTTAAGGTATGTACGTTATTAACATGACATGTCGTATCATCACTACTGCAAAAAACCACCACTACATCAGCGAAAGTTCTTGCATCTAAGGATTCACCTACGAGGAAGTAATCTGGTACACGCCGCGAAACGAGAGGCTCCCCGGCCCGCGGGGCAGGATCGAACTGTAGGCTATTGATGAGAATTTATGTCAGTTGGACTTCTTTCGGTTGGATTCAAATGAGAAACCCACAAGCTGTAGGATAATTTTTCGTCTATCTCCATGATAGCGGCTTGATTGCCACAGCGGTAGCAGTAGTTTGGTGCACTGAAGATTGTCACAACGTTCCGGTCTTGACCCCAGCTATAACCTGCGAGTAATACAATTAATGCTTAGATAAGATACTAATGCAAGCTTCACACACCCTCCATAACCAACTGATGCGCCCGAGCGACAAGAGTCAAGCCGTTATTGTGGTTGAAGGCCTCTGAGATGTCTTGTCCAAACGTATAACCGGCCCCACGGGGAGAGATTCCCCACCCGCAACGATCATCGGGGTCAGACCACAGCAAATCGCACATTGGGCCTTCGTGTGGCACTTCTTGTACGCGATCGATGGAGCGAACATGGTCAAGAGTATCGATGGACGGTGAGAGGCCTCCATGAAGGCAGAATATCTGAAGAAGAGCGTCAGAAAGGGTAAGACGACGGTTATTGAGATCATAATATAGCCGAGATGGCCCTTCAGGGAGGGCACATCACACGACGAACGCAATCGGCCCATCAGAGAACAAAAACACCGATAAAAGCACCTACTTGGTTGTCAATGAGGGCGGTGAGGGGTAGGTAGTCGAAGAGGTCGGTGAAGAATCGCCAAACGTTTGCGTTTCCGTATTTTCGAAGACATTCGTCATAAAAGCCATAAACTTGCGTGATCTGCCTTGATTCGTGATTACCGCGCAGAATCGTGACGCGGTCGCCGTATCTCAACTTCATGGCAACTAGCAATGTTACTGTCTCCACTGAGTAGTATCCTCGGTCAACATAGTCGCCCATGAAGAGGTAGTTTGTATCGGGTGAGTTGCCGCCAATCCGGAACAGTTCTGATAGATCGTGCTGATAGTTAGGATGGATGGGGACGTTGGAATGAGTGGTTGAGTAAGGCCATGTATGAGAAAGGAAGGAGACAAAACTCGGTCAGAGAAGCGGAGGGTATGATGAACGGAACGAGGCAAGACTTACGAATTGACCATGAATATCGCCACAGACTGTGACTGGGCACTTCACAGGTTTGACATTTCCCTCATCCATAAGAATCTCTCGCGTCTAGGTATAAAGATATAAGAAATATATCAGATCTTATTTTCATGAATGATGAGATGCAAAACTGGCGCGCTCTCGGGAGATGCGCTTATCCATACCTTGTCGCAAAGCTTTTTAACATCGGCCTCCGAAAGTTGCTTGCATTGGCTCAGCTGTTCGATCCAGCCATCGATTTCGTGTTCCATGTCTAAAGTGTAATGTCTAGTGTTCTTGTATGAGGCTGAGACGATGAGGGATTGAGAGAATGTGGTGGTGGAGTGATGTTAAGGGCAAATGCTGTCCTTGCCCCTTGTCGATCACCGTGTGACACGCTGTCACATCTTCTGATTTCACTTACTACGCGAACGCGTCTCCCTCTGATCAACATATCTTTCTTCTTTGTCTACTATGTCGCTAAACGTGGACCCAAACTCTGCTGTTTACACAACAGATGAGGTATGTTTTATTTCAGTCGTTCTCTGTGGCCATCTGATCTTCGTTCAGTACGGACGGCCCTTCATTATCCTTCGCGAGCAAGGAAGGAAGACACGAACGCATGGCATAGAGGCGATCAAGGTTTGTTTTCGCGTTTTCGAGTCTATCAAAAGTCTAATAGTTTCCTTAGTCGCATATCCTTGCTGCTCGTACAGTAGCGAATATCATCCGGACGTCACTAGGCCCTCGAGGTGAGCTCGAAAACCAGTCGTCGTATCAGCCCCGCTGATTTTTCATTGTAGGATTGGACAAGATTCTGATATCACCGGACGGAGAGATTACAGTAACGAACGATGGTGCTACGATATTGGGGCAGATGGAGGTCGAACATCAAATCGCAAAGCTCCTTGTGCAGCTCTCAAAAAGTCAGGATGATGAAATCGGCGATGGTACAACAGGTGTTGTTGGTACGTTTCGCTGCAATTTCACCCATGATTGTATACTGAGAAAATTGACAGTCCTGGCTGGTGCTTTGCTGGAGCAAAGCGAGGCCCTCCTCGATAGAGGTATTCACCCCATTCGTATTGCGGATGGTTTCGACCGCGCATGCGCAGTCGCGGTAGAACACCTCGATCGCATCTGCGACACCGTTCCATTCTCATTAGAGAATACCGAAAACCTGCTCAAGACGGCCAAGACAAGTCTGGGTAGCAAAATGTGTGTTTGTTTTTCCCCTTTCCTAATGAGTATCAATTAACCCCTTGTTAGTGTGTCAAAAGAGCACACGCAATTCGCACAAATTGCTATTGACGCTGTCTTAGCAGTCGCTGACCTCGAACGTCGTGATGTCCCCTTTGATCTTATCAAAGTCGACGGTAAAGTGGGCGGTTCACTAGCCGACACGAAACTCATCCGTGGAGTCCTTCTCGACAAGGACATGTCACACCCCCAAATGCCCCGATCAGTCAAAGATGCCCGTCTCGCAATTCTCACCTGCCCGTTCGAACCCCCACGCCCCAAGACCAAGCACAAGTTGGACATTACGAGTGTGGAAGAGTATAATAAGCTGAGGACATACGAGAAGGAGAAGTTTGCAGATATGATCAAGCGAGTGAAGGATACTGGCGCGAACTTGGTCATTTGCCAGTGGGGTTTCGATGACGAGGCGAACCATTTGTTGATGCAGAACGAGCTACCTGCTGTCCGATGGGTTGGAGGTCCAGAGATTGAGGTGGGTAACCTTTTTGGTATATCTAGACCACAATACTAACCTCTGTGAACAGCTGATCGCGATCGCAACCCAAGGACGCATCGTGCCTCGATTTGAAGACCTCACAAAAGAGAAGCTTGGAAAGGCTGGCATCGTGCGTGAAGTCTCGTTTGGCACAACACGCGACAAGATGTTGGTGATTGAAGAATGTGCCAACACCAGAGCGGTGACGATTTTCGTTCGAGGTAGCAACAAGATGGTGTGTTTGCCTGTCATTTTGTCTATCAATTCATCTCTGAATTTATTGCTAGATTGTTGACGAGGCTAAGCGAGCCCTCCATGACGCCATTTGCGTTGTCCGTAATCTTGTTGTTGATAACCGAGTGGTCTATGGAGGTGGATCTGCTGACATCAGTTGTGCGATTGCAGTGTCAAAGGCCGCCGACGAGGTAAATATACATTCTTCAACCCAGGCGGATACCACATTGACCAAAAGAAATCATTCAGATCCCAACAATAGAACAATATGCGATGCGAGCATTTGCGTCAGCTCTGGACGCGATTCCTCTGGCTTTGGCTGAAAACAGTGGACTGTCTCCCATTGAAACATTGACAGATGTCCGCAGTCGGCAGGTGAATGAGAAGAACTCGAGACTCGGTATCGACTGCAATGGACGAGGAGAGAATGGTCGGTTTATCTTGTGTTTTTGACCTTCTAGCTTTGCTCATCACGATCGCTCAATTGTAGATATGAAAAAGCAATTCGTGTACGACCCTCTCATCTCCAAGCGTCAGCAATATCTTCTTGCGACTCAGTTGGTACGCGCCGTGCTTAAAATAGGTAATTCTCTACTACCATCCTTAGAAAGTTGATTAGTGCTAACACTCTCATTCAGATGATGTTATCACATCCGGTCAAGCTGAAGATTAGACGGACATATATTTTAAAATGCATAATTCACACCCTTTTACTCACAATCATGATGCAATTTAAATGCTCAAAACCAGTGTGAGCATCGAATATGACGTGGTTCGGGCCTCGTAGTCCTTCTGCTGACTCGGACTGTATGAAAACCGTGTTCCTAAATTAGTTTTCCGCCTGCTATATTCGGATTGTTTCCAGAGCTAATACCACCTTGGTGAAGTGGGCTTCCACAATAATTCTCGTTCTCGGTCTTGACACCTGAAATTTGGACTCGTCTTCCATGAGTTTTGAAACGCGCTTCTATTCTGCAGAGCTCGATCCTTCTTATCAACCTCTCTGTCAGGGTCGGCCTTCCAAGAAAACATACGGACCTACATACGGACCTACGGCCACCCGAAACTTCCAACACGTATGCTTGGCACCAACTCCAGGGAGCACAGATGACCAAAAACGTGGGAAATATGAGCTATTCAGAATAATGACGTCATATGAAGCGCATTTGGGGTGGAGAAGTCGAGGCCTGATTATATGAGACACCGGCAACGAAGACGGTGCCACCAACCATCTTTTCCACCTTTACCACAATGCTCGCACTTACAAGCACATCTCGTTCAATTCTACGTGCTTCGTCACTTCGTCTGGCGTCGGTAGCGACTGCGCGGTATGAGACAACAAGGTGGGTACCAATGTTCGTTATGTATCTGGCATGGCTGAGCTTCACCAAGACCTTATTCCAGGTCATTCACGTCTGTATTAAGTATTTGAATGAAGGACTAACCGAATTTCATACCACAGCACCATGCATGACAACGATCCTGAAGTATGTCGTTTATCTTACGGTTGTGTACCGTGATGATACTTATTTGATATCTTGCAGGTTTTGGATCGAGAGAAAGCCAGAAATCTATCGAAGACTCACAAGAAGGCGTCGCCACATGAACATGCTCCAGGCTGGAATGAGACCCTCGCAAGCGCCTCTGAGGCTAGTGTCAAGGTACGCATGTCTCGCCGTCGCCAGTGTCACTGCTCGACACATTGCTTAATCACTTATTCGACAGGCTGACCGCTCATCTGCAAGCGTGAGCGAACTCCAATCTACGACAGTAGATTACATGCGTGCTCGAAGAGAGGAGACTGATGGCGACGGCACTGCATCGACCACTGCATATTATACCAAGGACGAGGTATCTGGCCCATTGAAGGGATTAGGAAAGAACCAACCTGAGGTGGCTATGACTCGGGAGAAGGTGGTAGTGAAGGACAACAGCGCTGATAAGCTTCCAAAGGGGAAGCTGCACGATATGTCGAAGTCGACTGGCAGCGAGGATTCTGTAAGCAATATATAATTGACGCCTTACCATGAGTCCACTCAAAGTCTATTAGGTGAAGGCGGACCGGGGAGAAGTTTAAAACACTTATTATTCAATCACAAAACAACCGCCGAATCTATAAGCTCATGTATGGTGAACATGCAGTTTTGAATCCTCGTCTAGATCCTCTTATCTACGACGCGTTTATACTCTTATCGAGAATTGCAAAACCTTCAAACTTCAGCATTGTATCGTTATAAGTCGTGAAAAATGCAAAGAAATAGATGTTTGATACCTGCCCACAACTAGCGCAATTATTTCTTTTCATAAATGTCCCATATCCAGTGAACTACCTTTTTAGGAGTGTGGCGTCGAGGCCACGGTCTGGGCACCATATCTCACTCAAAGGGATCTACACATCCAAAAGCGACAACTGGATTTAATTCATTGCGACACAAGGTTGTACTCGGAGCATCTTGCATATTGGTTTGAGGTCTGACTCTGACTCTCAGATCTCAGCACGTAAAGTCGCATCTTGCAAAGGCCCGACAGACAACACCAATTCACCCAATAGCCGCGAGGTGTTATTTGTATTCCACATCGCTAGTGGGGTATGATGCAACACCTGAACACACAATGATATAGTTTGCACGACAACCATTCAACGGTCAGAAGCCTGACCAACAAGAATGCCCAAAAGTTTCTTCACGTCTTCCATATGCCCCTCCAAATTCGACATCTTCGCTTCTAGACCATCCAACCTCTCCTCAAGCTTGGTGTTGCTTGTGGTCATCTTTTCCTCAATTGAATCGCACCTCGTTTTCAAAGCGGCTTCCAAGATTGATAGTCGATCGTTGGCGCTATCATTCGCATCCTCTACCTTTACGGTGTCCTTGTGTGGCTGCCGCGGCTCGGCGAGGATGACGCTCCGTTGGAAGACAAGTAGGGTGTGCCACCATTTGTGCTCGTCGTCGGCTTTGTCGGTCTGGTCTTTCACGCACTCGCTGCATACAAGGTAGTCTGGAGGGTATATGCGGTTAGAATCGTCTTAGGGAAGAGAGTACTTGAAAGTTCATACCCCGACAAGAGTGCCTAAAACAACGACGCAACGTTTTCTCGCCCTGGACAGGTTTCGCACATCGTCCACATTTCCATTCTTTAAGAACGTCGCTAGTCATCATCGGGCTTGGATCAAGCAGTGCTTCGCCAGCGTTGGCTACTTGGACGAGTTCCGCAGGGGTTTTCGCTTTATCATCCGGCTCGGACGAAGATGGTTTGGGGTGGGGCGAAGACGCCTCCTTTCCCGGAGATGATTCCGCTACTGAAATCGATACTTGAGTAACGTGAGTGTCTACATCAGTAACATCGTCGGTTTTGCCAGCTTGAACAAGTTCGATGGGGGTTGCCGTTGTCTCGACCGTACTAGAAGGCGCTTCGACCACTGAAGTGGGTAGTTGCGTAGTTGTGCTTACAGCCTCCATGGCAGTAGCCACTTCACTGGTTGCAGAGGATATAGGTGGATTACCGCTAATGGCCAATTCCGTTGTCGAATTGGGATTAACTCTCGTTATCGCCTCGTTGTGTGCCGCAGTTTCTTTGATCCCCTTTGTGCCATCAGCCGGCTTTAACGAAGTATCCTGAGTGTCATTGGGACGCTTTTGAGAGTAGAAGAGCGTTTCGCGTGTCTTTTCTAGAGATTCCTTTGCCTCCAGCATCATCCAGGATAACTGAATTTGTGGGATGTTCACCGTAGTCCTGATGGTGACGTGTTGAACATTATGGTCATCGAAGCATAGGTCAGCGTCTGGGAGGTTGATAAAGCATTCGGTGCAAAGATCAAAATCTGAGAGAGAAAATCATTTAGTTATTAATAATGCGCATTAGGGGTGTGTGGTATACACTGGAGGCACGCCTTGAGGCAGTAAAAATTCAACTGCCCTCGAGGCAGGAGGTAGGGCAGTTGGAACTCGTTGGGCGCAAGGTGTGAGGACGTTGAGTGAGGCAGGCGTCCGAGTGATTAGTCAATATGTATTAGCTAAGCAACTTATTGTTTGTCGAAAACCCTGGACACGAGACAATTTTGAGCGGCCCGACTCAAAGCGGTCCGCCACCACCAAATCGGTGACTCACCAAAGGTGTTTGGCCGTAAATAGCAGATATTTGTGTTATCAGCACAAAAGATTCAGCGATAACTTGTACAGAGTGATTACATCCACTACTCCTCCCTCTGGAACCATGGTGCAGGTTCTGTGCATATGTTCACGCTGCAGTACCAAAATCGTCAAGGTCAACAATATTGAACAACCTGGGCAGCTTGTCCATCCAACCACCCGGCTGGACCATGAGAAGCGGGACAAGCAATCTACATCATCGAAACCAAAGCACCAGTCTCACCACCATGTACAATCAGAGAGTGTGAAGAAAGAAATCCCTACAAAAGGTATCTGAATACTATGATCTACTATCAGGACTTCTGATCATGGTGTTGGGCACTTTATAGATATCAACTTTGATCTCTCACTTATTATCAAGCTGGTCTGCACTCTTGTTGTCTGGCTTCACATCAGAGCTGGAATGAGCCGTTCAGTGGCTAATACAACCCTCAAAGCTCTACAGCTGATCCTCACAACTGTACTCTATCTTATCGAGGTCACACTTTGCTCATCTGGAATCACTGTAAAGCTTTCTGGCATCAAACTTCCTCACGATGTTCGTACAGCATATCGACTTCATTTTAGCGAGCCTGAAATCATCCGGACTGCTTGCTGTCCATCCTGCTTCACTCTATACTCACGTCCTATTCCTTGGAGATGTGTATGGAAGGCATCACCACGATCTAGAGTCTGCAATACCCTATTATGGAAGAAGAAAAACACTTCAAAGGGCCATAAATGGATTCCTCAATGTTTATACACAACCCAGTCATTTGACTCCTGGCTCACCTTTTTCCTATCCCGTCGCATCATTGTTGATAGCCTGCAAAAGAGCTTTGATCGGCAAACTACTCATCCTCCAGCAGCTTATGGTGCGGATATGACTGATGTTCAAGACAGTCCTGCTTGGAGAGATCTTCTGGGCATTTTCCATTCCCCTTTTCATCTGATGTTCGGAATCTACATTGATTGGTTCAATCCATTAACAAATAAAATTGCAGGTATGATTATGGTTAAATCTGAATTTCTAAATAGATACTAATGATTTGAGTAGGCAAGAAAGTCTCATGTGGTGCAATTATACTATATTGCTTGAATCTACCACCCGATCTCCGCTATAAACCTGAGAACGTTTTTATCATCGGCCTCACTCCCTCTCCATACTTGCCCGATGTCACGACTATATCTCATCTCCTTGATCCTGTTATCAGTGCTCTGGCCAAGTACGGAACAGCACCAGGCCAGCTAATACCAACATATAATCATCCCAATGGTACATGGATACAAGCAAGAGTAGCTCCACTCATTGCAGATCTAGAGGGAAGCCGTAAAGCATCCGGTTTTCTTTCACATGCTGCTACTATGTTTTGCTCATTCTGCCTTTGTAAGCAAGAAGACCTCAAGATGCTTACATTGGCACCTCCACGTAACTCCATCCAAGTACGCTCTCAAGCAGATGCATGGCTTAATACAGAAACAAAGTCTGGTAGAGCTGCTTTGGAGAAGGAGACTGGTGTACGATGGACTTCACTTTACCGTCTTCCATATTGGGATCCCGTGAGACATGTTGTCCTGGGATACATGCATAACTGGCTAGAGGGAATTCTTCAAAATCATCTGCGTACACTTTGGGGTCTTGGACGTGCTGAGGGTGAACAAAAAAGAGTACAGGAGATTGAAGATGACGAACAGTGGACCGATACCGATGTATCAGACTCTGCCAACGAGCTGGATGATCTTCTTGCTGAGGCTGCCGAATATGACACAGAGGCAGCAGAAGCACAACAAAACTCCTCACAACTATCATCTGATCATTCCCCACCATCTCTTTTCTTACATCACTCAACCTCTAGATCTTCCACTCATTCTCCATTGCTCACTCCTACTGTATCGGAACTTGCGATCAACTCATACCTTATCGATGCTGGAGACAACAACGATAATATAGATCTCGATTATCAACCAGTTGACACTTCTGCCTTCTCATTCACAGAGACGGAGATTGAGTCAATCCGGAGTTGCATACGCCATGTAACTCTGCCTACTTGGGTCCAGAGACCACCTGTAAATCTGGGAGAAGCAAGCCATGGCAAACTCAAGGCTCATGAATATCTTCTTCTATTCACCTGTATCTTTCCGCTGGTCATTCCCGAATTCTGGCATCATCCAAATACACCATCAAATGACTCTTATCAACATCTCGAATGCTTCTATCATCTGGTTTCTGCAACCAATATTCTCTCGTCATTCAAGACCTCCAATAGCAAGGCAGATGCATATACACAACATTACATTGCATACTATGCAGCCATACAAACACTCTTTCCCAATCACAACCCTAAACCAAATCACCACTATGCCATGCATAACGGAGATCTTATGAAATACTGGGGCCCACTTCCCGTTATTAGTGAGTCTTTTGGTGAGCGGATGAATGGAATGTTACAAGGGATTAAAACCAATAGACGATTCAGTATGTATCTCTAAATTTGTGACCGATGTTTGTCTAATTTTAAAATTTAAATTTTTTTAACTCCACTCAGATGACATGGATCTCACGATGCTCCGCCAGATGAGCCGTCGAGCATATCTAGATGCAGTTCTGACGGACACTGTTGATCAAGACTCAGCACAACTGGCTCAAATCCTAAACATGGCATATAATATTGTCGAACCTACACCAAGGCCGCTCCAACCATCTGAAGTTGCTGATATTCTTCAAAAGGCCCCAGACCTAACTGCTATAGAGTATAGTGCTCTTCTTCAATATTTACAGAGCACTGGAAGGCCCTATCGTGCTTTTGACGATTTTCCACATCCACCTGGTGCACTTATTCTTCCTCCACAAGCCAAGCGACCACACCAATTTCATCACAACAATCAAACATTCAGCTGCCAGCATTCACATGTTGGAAATAGTGCTATTCAATTTTATAATCCTCTTTCCCAATCTCATGACACAGGATTTATTCAGACTATCTATCAACTCCCACTTGAAGCATCCATGCAAACCATTATTGGGGTTAGCCCTCATCAATCTCTTCCCTTCTCCGAGGAGAGTAAAGCACCCTTTCATAATCATCCTGGATACATGTCACAAATTGTGGATGTGCAACCCTCCAAGAACATTATTCTTCTTCGGCCTGACTATATTATCACACATCTTACTACCTATCAACGTCCTAAGGGTACCTATCATATTGATCAAGACACTCTTATAGTATGCTGGGCTTTAAATAGAGGTCGTCGGTAACCAATTACATACTTCATATTTGAACAACTTTAGTATGTAACACAAAGAAAAGAGTGCATGGAAATTTAGTAAGCACAGTACATAAGATATTCTACTACTCCTCTTCCTCAGCACCACCTTCATTCTCGTCAGCATCACCTTCCTCTTCATCATCATCCTCTTCATCTGCATCCCACTCATCAAGTCGAGACATCTCTGCCTCAGTTGGCATACAGTACTGTATAAGCACACGATCACCATATCTTGTCATAAAGTCTTCGTCGGACAAGTTCTTCCATTGTGAGATCTTCTGCCAGGTATTACAATGCTCAGCAAGTGGGAGTGCAATAGTATAACCGTCCTTGATGATTTCAGCACGCTCACGGATGGTCAGTACATCATTCCAGAAGTCGGGATCGTAATAATCAATAGCAACCCGTTTTGGCAGAGTGGTGAGCTCGGATAGTACTGGATCTTCAGGTACAAGACGTTCACGTTCAGGCCTATAATTTAATGAGAGTCAGTAAACCTTGATCAGAACAGAAAAAGAAAAAGAAACTTTACTTGTAGTTTCTCTTCTTGGTCCGAGCAGAATGCCTTGCACGTCCAATATCAAGCATACGGTTCAAAGACGTGACCTTAGGATTTCGCTCCTCCTTATGCTTGATACCGTAGACAATGACTGGCTTCCCGTTTCTCTCGATCTCGACTGGTTCATCGTCAGAGTGTGCTTCAGGTTCCTCGAGGAGAGTAAGAACACGGTCTGGTAGCGCCTGGGCTTTTGCGTAGTCCACTCGTCCAGCAGCCAGCTATAGAAGACTGTTATTAAGGTTCAATATCACCAACAAAAGTACTTACATCACTGCGGTGTTTGAAGACATTAGTCATCTCCTTCCCCTTTGCCACACTCCCAGGCTTCCTCTGTTCCGCCTTTGCGAGGCTAAACATATAGGAGAAAACAAAATTGCGGTAGAGCCGACGCAGAAGAGAAAAATTGGTGATAAAGGACAAGTCGATTCCCATGTGACTATATCCATATGCGACCGCAACCTGCTCAAATGTCGTAAGTGCGATGTGTTCATGAAGAAGGTTATACATCGATTCAGGATCTCCGCTAAGCACATCGGGTGCCCAGTGTTCGAGTCCAGAACATGCGACAGTCCTGAACATGAGTAGGCGATGCTTTTCGGGGATTCGCTGAATGTTCTTTGACCTGATGCTGGTCTCCTTGAGCAATGCCTCAAGGGCTCGCAGTTGGGATGGGGCGTCATTGATGTTGTCTGCATGTTGCGTAAGATAGTCCTTCACAGAGCTTCTGACTTCAGCCTCAGAGGTGTAGCGTTCAGCATACTTGATCAAGTCGTCAGACGAGACAGCAGGTGGGAGTGCATTTTGGTGCGGTAAAAGCCACAGTGTTCGAAGATGAACCTCCAGTGAAGCCTAAACAAATAACCAACTGAGGAATGACGGAGAATACTATAATTCAGTCACACACCTTTAGCCCTGATGCCCCGTCTGGTATCTCCTCTCGCTTCATATGCCAGTCACTCGGGCGTTTAGGCTTCAGTTGGCGACGACGAAAATTCTTGGTGGGACGAGGCCTCTTTGTGCGTGATGAGCTAGCTTCGGGCTGATCTCCGGGCTCTATCTCAGCTCTCTTGCGCTTCACACCAGCCGACGATGAGCCAGCCTGGGCTTGTACTGCAGTTGGGCTCGGTGGGGAATACATGTCATAGTCGTCAGCAGAATCTGCCATGAGAGGTGAGAGTGGTACAGGAGAAGGGGACCAGGGCACTCATCTTTCAGCTGACGGATCTGCAATGCCATGAGGCAGCAATGTGCCCAAGACGCGTACGCGTCTTGAGAGACAAAGGGAAGTTGTCGTGCAAGTGACCGCGTCTCTGACTGTATCGGACCTCATGTTACCTAAGCGACACGACAACAGGAATCGGTCCGTGGAATTCTCAAACATGGCACATTTATTGTTACAACGAGTCTCCAACGCCTTACCTACTGCCTCGAGGGCATTAGAGGTCTAACTGCCTCAAGGCTTGCCTCCGGTGATACCTTCGCATACCATGCAGGTGTATCGTGGTTCATTCAAGGGAGTTTTTTCACATTTATTGCAACCCACCCTGAAGGGTAGCTCGTGAATGGCTGTCAGAGTAGGCGCATGGGTTCATATAACGCACTCGAGGAATGGAAAGCTATAGCCTCTGCCATACTCCCACAATGATGGCCCGTAAGTCTCCTCCTCCGATTTTGGGAGGTCCCACATGGGAGGGATTGATTTAGGATCGGGGATATCCTCTGCTTTGAGTGTTTTGGTGTACTCATTCCAGGTCTTGTAATTCAGATGAATAGTAGATTCGGCGGGAAGCGAATGAATTGGGAATTCATCAAGGACGGAGATATCAGAAAGGAAGTCCTTGATCTCACTCATCTGGTATGGTCCCCAAGCTGGTTCCAATGCCCTATCAGAAAATTTTCTTTTTGGTTGTTCTGCAATGTAAGACCATATACCACCGTGGCAATTGAGGATATTGGTACGCCCTGTTGAAATGATATATCACAAGATAGTACTATAAAACCAATTTGATAGCTTACCTATTGGTGTCGTGATAATATTGTCGTCGAAATAACCTACAGGGAGAATAATTCAGATGTCACCCGATCTGGGTAAAATATGAAGAAATAGTTCTAACGTTTCAACCATGCCACCCGTCTGCTGATCATACCATTCAAGACGGTGATACCAAACAATGCCCCGAAAAACTCCCGCATGTCTAGGATCTCCGTACGGCCAACCTGCATAACTTCGTAGATACGTTCCAGCACGACCATGCAGTATTGATGAGAATACTGTCAATCAATAAGCAGATGCCGCAACAACAAGTTGCGCAATGGACGGACCATCTCAGGGCCCTGAGATGTACCATATAGAAGGTGAATGGCGGATTCATCCTCGACGCTCCACTTCAGCGCAGCCAGCTGAATTCGTGTTTTCGGGTCTTGATCCAGGATTTTCTTATGAACAAGCGTTTGAAGTTCTTTCACGGCTGGCGGATTCTTCGTTCCTTGGGGCTCACGCCACAGTTGTTCCAATTCTCGGACAATCAGATGTGATGTCACTGCCAGGTACATCATATTTTGAGGAAGGACTAATGAAACGGTGTCAGAATCAGAAATGCCAAATATTCGTCCCGATTACCATATGGCTGCAGTTCCACAGTTTTGAATGTCAACGCTTGAAGACGTTTACGATAAACACGCTCTTCGTATGGCCAGCCTAGCAATTGTGTTCATTGGCGGAAGACAATTCGGTTTAGTGATCTGGACACATACCTGCTACTCTGTACGCACACCATTGAGGCAAAGTCCATCCATCGGGAATGGTGTCAGTGAACGCGTTTGCTTCGCTAATCCTAATGTAGCCGGACCTGTCCAGGTCGATGTGCAACGCGATATATGCACCGTGCTCAGAGAGGTATGGCAAGGTCCAAGAGTCGTTATGAGTTGGAGTCGAATTCGCCAGGAACTTGTCACGATAGTATTCGTGAAGCGCGCTTGTGAACAACTTGTCATCGACGCAGAAGATCCAATTCTGACGACACAGATAAGACAGCTTTGGGTTAGCAGCACGCTGGACAAATCACCATTTCTTTCCAAAGTTCTCGTAAATCCTAGCCCAAGGTGAGATCAATGACGTATATCTTTAATATAAGTCATAAAGCACCTTATTATGCAGTCTGTCGTACGGACCAGATAAGGTTTTTACGACGTGATGTGCAGAATTCGCTATAGCTTCTTGAATTTTAGTTGAATGCATACTAAGCTTGAGGTCGAACATTTCGGCGTTTCGATCGCAGAGAACGTCAAGTGAAACGGTAAGTTCTGTTCTGATCTTCTGGAGTTGTGTACCCGATACCATCCCGACATCTATGGTGGACGATTCTTCGGAGGATGCAATTAAGGTAGTGAGGATTTCAGTATCCTGCATCCAAGAACTAGGTGTCCCGAGTTGCCGCGTCTTCTTGGCCAACATCTTTTCCCAGTCAGAAGTAGGCTCGAACACGCTAGAGAGAAGGACATCCATCTTGGAAACGAGGTCGCTGACGCCTGAAGCCATTTGGATCGAGAGAGCCTGTTGTAGCAGGGCGCGATACTGACCGAAGTCGGCAATGTAGGAAAGCATTCTTTGTTTCCAATCCTGGGCCTTCCAGAACCTGACTGGTACATAATATTGAGGATTTTATAATCGTGTTCAATGACGAGAAAACGCACCAAAGCGCGACTCCTTATAGTAAGTGTCGATGCTATTGCCACATGATTTGATGTCCTTTTGGATGCGGTTCAGAGCACCGGTGAGAACACTGTTAGAGTATAATGGTTCCTTAGATACATCATTGTTATGTCGCTGAGCAAGACGATCGATACTGGCAAGAAATTGGTGTTATGTTCTGTCGTTTGAAAGAAAAGTTCGTGGCTCACTCAAGCAGCATTCGCAAAGTATCTGCCTGGGCC
>Ga0247741_1000439_pt1 | contig 24024 bp, 17 predicted proteins | sample UWRJL213509R2_FD_180945 | JGI IMG/M metagenome (GOLD analysis project Ga0247741, IMG submission 180945) | Plant litter microbial communities from Arlington Agricultural Research Station in Wisconsin, United States - UWRJ-L213-509R-2 | ecosystem: Environmental > Terrestrial > Plant litter >... | reverse complement strand
CCAAACGTGGGTCAATTAATAGCGAGAGAAACGGTACCGCCAAGGTGCCCAAACCGCCACCAAAGCCACCCTTGGACATACCGACCAATGTCACCACCGGCACGGCGAGAAGATAAAATGATAAATCTGTAATCACACGGAAAAACTCTGGAAGAGATTAAATAAGGTGTTGTTAAAAATTACAAAAAATAATTTAACCAAAATGTTTATCCGCCACAAACGCATTGTGAAATCGCTCTCGCCCAAACGTAGACATGGGTCCGTGGCCGGGAATAAATTGCACGTCGTCACCTAGCGGCCATAATTTTGTGCGAATGGAATTTACCAGATCGTCGTAATTGCCGCGTGGAAAATCTGTGCGGCCAATGGAGCCTTTAAATAATACATCGCCAACTAATGCTAATTTAGTTCCGGGGTGAAAGAAAATAATATGACCTGGTGTATGGCCGGGGCAATGACGAATTTGCAAACGAATATTGCCAAAACCCACTTCATCACCATCATTAAAAAATACGTTTGGCTCGAAATTCTTTGGCACAGAAAACCCCATCATCTCCGCTTGTTGATCCAATATATTAATCCAGAACATATCATCTTTATGGGGACCTTCGATTGGAATGGACGGCGTTGGTGAAACTGCGGTTGAGTTTGCAGTTGATGTTAGAGCGCGCACCAAAGCTTCAGTGCCACCCACATGATCCAAATGACCATGAGTGAGTAAAATTTTAACCAACGTGAGATTGCGCTCTACAAGCGCGCTTAGAATTCGCTCAATATTTCCGCCTGGGTCAACAACGGCAGCTTCCGAGGTTTCATCGCACCAGAGTAATGTGCAATTTTGTTGATAATGGGTAACCGGAATTATTTGATAATGAAGCATATTTCTCCAACGTCGAGCTATTTTATAAAAGAGCAATCAAGCATAGTTTTTGATACCATGCCGCATTCTAACACCGCAACTTCCTAACATCGCATCCAACTAAACTGCACTTTAAAATAGTTTCAAACAGGCTGTGTCGCTATGAATGATAAGTTATTTATTAAATTACAACATTTGGTTCCGCAACATCCATTGTCACGTTTTGCGGGCGGTATTGCTAACAGCCGTAACAGCTTCGTAAAGAACACATTTATCAAGTGGTTCATTAAACGCTATCAGGTAGATATGTCGCTTGCTGCCGAAGAAAATCCTACCGCCTACGCAAGTTTTAATGATTTCTTTACGCGCGAATTAAAGCCAGGCATTCGTCCCATCTGCGGCGAGCCTACCGCAATTGTTTGCCCGGCAGACGGCGCAGTCAGCCAACTCGGAAAAATTAAAAATGGTCGCGTCTTTCAGGCAAAAGGTCAGGATTTTTCTGCAGCGGAACTCCTGGGTGGCGATGCCGCTCTCGCGGAAGAATTTGCCGATGGCGAATTCGCGACGATTTATTTATCCCCGAAAGATTATCACCGCGTTCATATGCCTTATGGCGGAAAGTTGCGCTCAATGGTTTCTATTCCCGGTGAGTTATTTTCGGTAAATGCCGTTACTGCAGAAAATGTCGAGAGATTGTTTTCGCGTAATGAACGCGTGGCTGCAATTTTTGATACCGATATCGGGCCTATGGCCGTGGTATTAGTGGGCGCGATGATTGTGGCGGGTATTGAAACTGTGTGGGATGGCCAAATCGCGCCAATGGGCAGCGGCGAACCAGAGACTTCACTTTATCCCTATCAAAACATCACTCTTGAAAGAGGCGCCGAAATGGGCCGCTTTAAACTTGGTTCTACAGTAGTTGTTTTATTCGCCAAAGATAAAGTCGTTTGGGAAACGCAATTTACTGCAGGCGCTACCACGCGTCTCGGCGTGAAATTGGCACAGAAGAAGTAGCTAATATTCTAACTTTTAAACTACTTCACATGAAAACCATCCCTTAAAATAAAAAGGCTTCATTACGAAGCCTTTTTATTTTTCGATACTTAATATTTCTATTTTTTTTCTATTTTTTTACGCATTCTTATATTGATCATTTCAACTGCCAAGGAGAAGGCCATTGCAAAGTAAATATACCCTTTAGGCACATGTACCTCAAAGCCCTCCATAATCAATGTAATACCTACAATAACTAAAAATGAAAGCGCTAATACTTTTACAGTTGGGTGATTTTCAACAAATTCGCCAATAGATTTAGCGGCAAACATCATTACACCAACAGCAATAATAATAGCGACGGCCATCAACGAAACCTGGCTTACCAAACCTACCGCAGTGATTACCGAATCAAGCGAGAAAACAATATCCAAAATAGCAATTTGGATGAGCACCATTAAAAAATTGGAGCTTCCTTTTTTAAGATCCATTTCTTCTTCACCAGAGCCTTCCACACTCTGGTGAATTTCAATGGTTGCTTTGTATAATAAAAATAATCCACCACCAATTAAAATTAAATCTCTTCCCGAGATATCGTAACCAAATGGGCTTATAAAAGGATGCGTGAGGCTCATTACCCAAGAAAGTGAAAATAACAGCGCAAGACGCGTCAACATCGCGAGCGCCAGGCCCAATGTTCGCCCAATGGCGCGCTGCTTTTCAGGTAAACGTGCCACTAAAATCGACAGAAAAATAATGTTATCGATACCCAACACAATTTCCAGCGCAGTTAAGGTCGCTAATGCTACCCAGGCTTCTGGACTCGCTATCCACTCAAACATTTCAAATATCTCTATCAATAAATCTAACTAGTAAAAGCGCATCTAAAACTGGCAATTAATTTTTCAGCGCTCACAAAATCTCGCTTATTATCCAAGGATTACAAGGGAGGCAATTGTAACTCGTTCAAGGCAGGCTTGGGCAATCACTTTTTTGAAGTATTAGGAATCTGCGCCCTATTTTACCGCGTGTAATACCCAACTCAACGCAAGGTGTATTTTATGAAACTCGTTTACAATAATTTGAATAAATTAGTGCTTCGCGTTACCTAATTGACTATTACTTACAAAAGCTACATAGCGACCATCGGGTGACCAGGATGGCACGTTAATGGTGCCTTGACCGCCATATAAATACGCAACAACTTTAGCCTCACCACCATCGATAGGTAACATGCGAAGGTAGACCTGTTGATAGTAAGGATGCAATTCAGGTGCAATTGTAGGCAGATATGAAAGAAACAAAATATGTTTTCCGTCGGGTGATATGTGCGGAAACCAATCGTTAAAATTATCTTGCGTGATTTGTTTAGGATTTTTTCCATCAGCATCCATACGCCATAAACGCATTGCACCACTGCGATTGGAATTAAAATAAATATGTTTTCCATCGGGAGTGTATTCCGAACCGTCATCCATACTGTCGTTAGTAGTCAGCCGCAACTCTTCACCGCTACCGTCACTATTACCACGATATATTTCAAATTGGCCATTGCGCTCTGAGGTATAAAGAATATAACGACCGTCCGGTGACCATCCATGTAAATATGAAGGTGTTTTAAAAGTCAGACGCTGAGGTTCACCACCATTGATTGGCAATTTGTATACAGACCAATTGTCCTGAATATCTTTGTCCATGTGAGTAATCCCCAAGGTTTTACCTTTGTGAGATACCACATGATCATTATTGTTTTTTGCTTCAAAACCAGTGTTAAATAAAGATATTTTTTTGGTAGGCAAATATAATTTATACACTCGACCAGAAGAGTTATAAATGATCGTATCCCCATCTGACGTCCAATTTGGTGCTTCAATGCCTGCGGCCGTTTCATAAATTACTTTACGCTCGCCAGTAACAATATCCAGAATTTCCAGACGACTACCGAGATAATGATGGTAGGGAATAAAATTCTTCCACGCTGGAATTACCCAACGCAAATTAATTAATTCAAGAGGGGGATTATCACCCGGCAAAAATTCCCTATAAACACCTGCTTCAAGGTTTTGAACTTTGTCCAACATGTACCGTGAAATAACTTTCAACGGCTTACCATAGTTAGCGGCGGAAAAGATTAACTCATCACCCGTTTGTTCAACCTGAAATATGTCGGGGTTCTTTACGGCAGCTTCTCGGTTGAGTATAGATTTTTTTTCGCCTTGCAGCTCTACAACCAAATTTGAATGGCTATCAAGTTTCGTTTTAATCGATTCGTTAGACAGCTCCAAATCAATTTGCAAACCAAAATTACCGGCTTGATCTGAACCTTTCTTATTTTTCAGTTGCACCGTAAAAATAAACTCTCCATACACTTTACGGTATGCAAAACCACTAGTCGCCGCAGAATTTTCTTTCGCTGAATTACTCTTCCATAGATGAATGGTTTGATTAGGATCAATCGCTAGCTCACCCTGTTCACCTTTAACAGCATTAAAAATAGTAGTGTTACTTTGCTGTGATTCAAACGAACTCGCGTACAGCTGCATCGAGAATGCAGCACAAAAAATTAAAACTGATTGAAAAATATAACGAAGCGCCAGAACCATGGATTAATCCTATAAACACATGCGAATTACTCATTCCAGTCTGCTACCCGATAGCGCCATAAACGAGTTTATTTTAATAACTTTACATGAAATGAACGTCTAAACCGCAAAACTTCCGTAGATGCAATTATAAAAAAGCCGCTATCAGCAGAGCTGAAAGCGGCATAATGTCTTTGAAAAATTAGCCTAACCTTTTAAGCGACTCAACAGTGCCATAAGCCCGGTTTTTTCAGTTTTCATTAAATACTGATCGCGAATACCGGATATATCCACATCATAACTACCTGGCTCAAGATCGCGTGCAATTTCAATTTTTTCAATTTCGTAGCGAGTCTTTTTACCTGAATCCAAAAGTGCTTGTTTGCGCTTATCGTCTTCTGAAAGATCCAACAATATCGATTCGGTCAGTTGTTGTTTTAGCGAATCCAAAACCACTATTACTTTGGGTTTCAAACGACGCTCAAAATTCTGCTCTACCACAACAGCAACTTCGCCTGTGCTCAATTCAACCAATGTTCCTGTTGGGTAGAGTCCGATAGCACGAATAAACTCAACAACCAACTCTTCCTGGAACTGAATGTTCCGCAACTCATAGAGTCTCGCTACCGCTTTGGATGGCGCTATAGGATGGCGCGATCCACGTGGATTAGTAACATGATCGTAGAAAGTCACTATGCCTGCGATTTTCCCCAATAGTGGAATTTTGTCACCAACTAAATGTTGCGGATAACCGCTGCCATTTAAACGCTCGCAGTGAGTTTTTACAACACTGATAACCCGTGGTTCAACACCGTGAGTTTTTCGCAAAATCTCACAGCCAAGCTCTACGAAAGCTTCATAAATATGTTCTTCTTCAGGGCTGCGGTCGATTTTTACCAGCAGTTCCTGATTCAGCATGACTTTACCAACGTCTTTCAACAATACGCCTAACGCGAGTACATCCAGATCACGCTTTGGTAAGCCTATATGGCGGCCAAACAAGATTGCCCACACTGAAGAACGAACGGCATGGCTGTAGGTGTATTCATCTTTTTCTTGTACGCGCGACAGCCAGGTAAATGCATCGGGATTGCGCAGTACGCTATCCACCATTTCACTGGCAACTTTTTTGGTTTCACCGAGGGAAATATTTTCGAGCTGCTTGTTCTCCAGCATCTCGATAACTTCAACAACTGCCCCATAAACTTTCTGGTGAAGTTGCTTGGCTTTTTTGACTTCTTTTTGAAGTGGTTGAACTTCGCGGTAAAGGTTACGCTGGATTTTTAGTGGCGCTATGGGCTCACTTAAAACGGCGTTGTCGCGCTCACGACCCGACACTTTGATTTTGTTAAGTTTGGTATCCATTTTTTTGAGGTTGGCTGCAATTGGCCCGCGACCACGCTCAACATCAATGTACACATAATTGCACAAACTTTTTAATTGGTTAACTTCTTGTAAATCGCGTAAGTAAAAGCCCTGCAAGGGAAAAGGCGTTTGTGACCATGGACGATCCAAGCCGGACACATACATGCCCAAACTCAGCTCGTTGACATCAACCTTCACTTGCTTAATACCCACTGCTACGCCTCGCCACTTATTTTAAAATCCATTCCGACTTACGAACGCTAGCTATATTCAAATACTCATGAATGCGAGTGTAATAAAGAATAGCCTAACAAACTAGAGCCGTTGCGCTTAAAAAGCTCCCAAGAGAGAGTATCACCTGATGAACGGCGCGCCTAGTCGTGATACTTACCAGACAAGTCGTGCACCGCATTTATAAAGGCACCAGCATGGACCGGATCTACTTCTGGCGTGATGCCGTGACCTAAGTTAAACACATGGCCCGAACCTTTCCCATAAGCCGCAAGAATAGTACCTACTTCTGCCTGGATACGTTCTGGTGTGGCGTACAGAATAGTTGGGTCCATATTTCCCTGAAGGGCAACTTTGCTACCAACACGATGACGAGCCGCGGCTATATCTGTTGTCCAATCCAGACCCAACGCTGTAGCTCCTGTAGCTGCCATAGACTCAAGCCACTGACCTCCACCCTTGGTGAAAAGAATTACGGGCACTTGCCGTCCTTCATGTTCGCGGATCAAACCATTTACAATTTTTTGCATGTATGCCAGCGAAAACTCTTGATATGCTGAATGTGATAAAGCTCCACCCCAGGTATCAAAAATCTGTACTGCCTGAGCTCCGGCATGGATTTGCGCATTAAGATAAGCAGTCACCGAATCAGCCAGTACACTCAACAGTTGATGCATCAAATGCGGCTGGTTATAGAGCATTTCTTTGGCGCGACGGAAGTCGCGACTGGAACCGCCTTCGATCATATAAGTGGCCAGGGTCCATGGACTGCCCGAGAATCCAATTAAAGGAACTCGACCATTTAACTCGCGGCGAATAGTTTTCACTGCATTTACCACGTAGGGCAAATCTTGTTCAGGTTTAATAACCGACAAGGCATTGATATCAGCTTCAGTACGAACCGGCTTGCGAAATTTGGGGCCTTCGCCCGTTTCAAAATACAAACCTAGACCCATCGCATCAGGGATAGTTAGGATATCGGAAAAGAGAATGGCAGCATCCAAACCCGGGTAGCGATCAAGCGGTTGTAAAGTAACCTCGCAAGCCATTTCAGGATTAGTGCAGAGCCCCATGAAGTCACCAGCGCGCTCACGACTAGCACGGTACTCAGGAAGGTAGCGTCCAGCTTGGCGCATCATCCACACAGGGGTTACATCAACAGGTTGTTTTAGCAAAGCACGCAGGAAACGGTCGTTCTTCAATTCAGTCATTATTATCACCATCTTCTTATCATCAATGCGAGCTGCGTGCAGTCGCAGAAATTAAATCTAGTAAATCGCCGTCTTTAGCCGACAAATGTACCTTGCGAATAGCATTAGCCCCGCAAGTGCGGGGCTAATGCTGCTTGTATAACTGTGGCTTGGGCCGACACTTTTTAAACTTGCAGATAATCCAAAATGCCCTCAGCTGCTTCGCGGCCTTCCCAAATAGCTGTTACCACCAAATCAGAACCGCGCACCATATCGCCCCCAGCAAATACTTTGGGATTGGTAGTTTGGAATTTGAATTGTTGTTGTTCGGGAGCATGGACGCCGCCCCATTCATTCACTTTCACGCCGTTGGTTTCAAACCACGGTTGTGGATTTGGACGGAAACCGAACGCGATCAAAACTACATCAGCAGGCAGAATTTCTTCCGAACCTTCAACTACAACAGGACTGCGACGGCCTTTTACATCTGGCTCCCCGAGTTGAGTAGTTACAACTTTAACGCCTTCAACTTTTCCATTACCCACTATGGCAACAGGCTGACGATTAAATAAGAATTCAACGCCTTCTTCGCGCGCATTCAACACTTCACGCTTGGAGCCGGGCATGTTTTCTTCATCGCGACGGTAGGCGCAGCTAACAGTTTCTGCACCCTGGCGAACTGAAGTACGGTTACAGTCCATTGCGGTGTCACCACCACCTAGCACTACAACTTTTTTACCTTTTACACTGATAAAATCCGATGCATCTTTTTCAAAGCCAAGATTGCGGTTTACGTTCGCAACCAGGAATGGCAGCGCATCGTAGACACCAGGCAAATCTTCACCCGGGAAACCGCCTTTCATGTAGGTGTAAGTGCCCATGCCCATGAAAACTGCATCGTAATCGCCAAGTAAATCTTCCATGGTGACATCTTTGCCGACTTCAGTATTCAAACGGAATTCGATGCCCATTTCGGTGAAGATCTCACGACGACGTGACATCACAGATTTTTCGAGTTTGAACTCGGGAATACCGAAAGTCAGTAAGCCACCGATTTCAGGATACTTGTCGAAAACAACGGGCTTCACACCATTGCGTATCAACACATCCGCACAACCAATACCTGCTGGACCGGCGCCAATGATGGCTACTTTCTTATTTGTCCAAACCACTTTAGACATGTCTGGCTTCCAGCCCATGGCAAAAGCGGTGTCAGTAATATATTTCTCAGCGTTGCCGATGGTTACCGCACCAAAGCCGTCATTGAGGGTACAAGCGCCTTCACACAAACGATCTTGCGGACAAACGCGACCACAGACTTCGGGCAGAGAATTTGTTTGATGACTTAACTCGGCCGCTTCAAAAATATTGCCTTCGGAAATAAGCTTCAACCAGTTAGGGATGAAGTTGTGCACCGGACACTTCCATTCGCAGTAAGGATTTCCGCATTCCAGGCAACGATGAGATTGGCTGGCCACTTCTTCCTGTGCAAACGGTTGATAGATCTCCACAAACTTATGTCTGCGGGTTTCAATATCTTTCTTGGATGGGTCCTGGCGGCCCACATCGAGAAACTGGAAATCATTGTTTAAACGTGCAGTCATGATATTTCTCCTCTCGCCTTATTCGCCGCGCTTGCGGAAACTGACGAGCAGTCCACTCAAGGCTGCCGCCTTGGGTTTAACCAGCCAGAACTTGCCAATGTAATCATCGAAATTATCGAGCAGATGTTGACCCCACTCGCTTTCGGTCTCTTTTACAAACTCTTCAATCACAGTGCGCAAGTGATGGCGATGAGCCTCTAGCGCCTCGGTATTGATACGATGAATATCTACCAGTTCATGGTTGTAGCGGTCCACAAAATCGTTGGCTTCATCCAATACATAAGCGAAACCACCCGTCATACCCGCGCCGAAGTTGACGCCGGTTTGACCCAATACTGTCACTACACCGCCAGTCATATATTCGCAGCAATGATCACCAGCGCCTTCGACAACGACATGCGCACCTGAGTTACGTACTCCACAACGCTCACCCGCCGTGCCTGCCGCAAACAGCCTACCGCCAGTTGCGCCGTACAAGCAGGTGTTACCCATGATACTCGTGTTGTTAGATTTAAAACTTGAGTTACGCGGCGGACGCAAGACTAGCTTACCGCCAGCCATACCTTTACCGACATAGTCGTTGGCATCACCTTCCAAATACATTTCCAAACCGCCCGCGTTCCACACCCCAAAGCTTTGACCGGCTATACCTGTCAGCTTGAGCTTGAGTGGTGCATCGGACATGCCTTGATTACCGTAACGCTTGGCTATTTCACCGCTAATACGTGCACCAATCGAGCGGTCACAGTTGGTAATACGGAATTCGTATTCACCACCAGTTTTTCCTTCAATCGCCGGTAAAAGCACGCGCATAATAGCTTCAGCAGTTTCGCCCTTATCAAAAGGCTCATTTCTACTTACAGCGCACAACTGCGGTTTAGTCGCTAAATAGTCATCTGTATAAATTATCGGACTTAAATCCAAATTACGCTGCTTGTCTGTCTCACCCTCAAGGATTTTCAACAAATCGACACGACCAACCAGCTCACCCAAGTTGCGAACACCTAAACGCGCCATCCACTCACGCGTTTCTTCAGCAACGAACTTGAAGAAGTTCATCGCCATTTCGACTGTGCCTATATAATGGTCTTTGCGCAATTTATCTTGTTGGGTAGCAACACCTGTTGCGCAGTTATTCAAGTGGCAAATACGTAGGTATTTACACCCGAGCGCAACCATAGGACCGGTACCAAAACCGAAGCTTTCAGCACCCAGCATCGCCGCTTTAACCACATCCAAACCAGTCTTCAATCCGCCGTCAGTTTGTACACGAACTTTATCGCGCAAATCATTAGCACGTAGCGTTTGATGAGTTTCGGACAATCCCAATTCCCAAGGCGAACCCGCGTATTTAATAGACGTTAACGGACTTGCAGCTGTACCGCCGTCGTAGCCGGAAATAGTAATCAAATCCGCATAGGCTTTAGCGACACCCGCCGCGATAGTCCCCACGCCAGGACGCGACACAAGCTTCACCGAAACTAGTGCATCCGGATTAACTTGCTTCAAGTCAAAAATCAGCTGCGCCAAATCTTCAATCGAATAAATATCATGGTGCGGCGGCGGCGAAATCAAGGTCACGCCAGGAACCGAATGACGCAGGCGCGCGATCAAGGCATTCACCTTACCGCCGGGTAGCTGACCACCCTCGCCTGGCTTAGCTCCTTGCGCTACTTTAATCTGCAGCACTTCTGCATTGACCAAGTAAGCAGGCGTCACACCAAAACGACCAGATGCAACTTGCTTGATTTTTGAGGATTTAATCGTGCCGTATCGCGCAGGATCTTCACCACCCTCACCTGAGTTAGAACGACCGCCTAGACGGTTCATTGCTTCAGCCAAAGATTCATGCGCTTCCGGTGACAAGGCACCCAGCGACATACCCGCTGAGTCAAAGCGTTTGATAATGCTTTCGATAGGCTCAACTTCTGATAAAGGAACCGGTTTGCACGCATCCTCACGAATCGCCAACAAATCGCGCAACATGGATACTGGACGCTTATTGACTAAGTCTGCATAGTTACGCCACAAACCATAGTTACCGCTTTGAACGGCACGCTGTAAGGTCTGTACAACATCGGGGTTGAAAGCGTGGTATTCAGAGTTATGAACGTACTTCAGCAAGCCACCCTGAGTAATTGGTTTACGCTCGACCCATGCAGTTTGTGCCAGAATTTTTTGGTCGGCTTCAAGGTCTTCAAAGCGTGCACCACTAATCCGAGACGGCGTACTGTCGAAGCACATAGAAACCACTTCTTCCGACAAACCAATCGCTTCAAACAATTGCGCGCTACGATAAGAAGTAACCGTGGAAATCCCCATTTTAGAGAGGATTTTGAGCAAGCCTTTGTCGATACCTTTACGGTAGCTTTTGTACGCGGAATCTACATCAACTAGCAGTTCGCCGGTTTCAATCAGATCATTCAACACGTAGTAGCTAAGGAACGGATAGACAGCCGTTGCGCCGTAAGCAATCAGCGCAGCAATTTGATGCGGATCGCGAGCTGTACCCGTCTGCACGATGATGTTCGCGTCGCAACGCAAACCTACGGTCGTTAAATGTTGATTTACCGCGCCTGTCGCAAGCAATGCGTGAATTGGTAGAGAGCCTTGCTTGAAACCGCAATCGCTCAACACCATAAGGACTTTGCCGGCTCTAACACTGGCTTCAACATCTTCACATAACTTGATCAAAGCCGACTTTAGATCAGAGTTGGCCGGATCATAGTGCAGAGAGAATTTTTGCGCTTCATAACCTGGGCGATTAAGGTTCATCAATCCACGGAATTTCGCAGGCGACAATACCGGCGAGCTAAGGATCACGCGATCGGCATGCTCTGGCGTTTCATCGTACACCGGCAGTTCGCGACCAAGGCAAGTCTCCAAAGACATCACAATCGCTTCTCGCAATGGGTCGATCGGAGGGTTGGTCACCTGAGCGAACTGTTGACGGAAATAGTCATAAAGGGAACGCTGCTGGCGAGACAAAACCGCCATAGGTGTGTCGTCGCCCATGGATCCAACAGCTTCCTGACCGCCTTCTGCAAGCGGTCTTAATAGTTGATCGCGCTCTTCAAAAGTGACCTGATACATTTTCATATAGGCTTTCAGCTCAACACCTTCCAAACCATTTTCCTTGGTGTCAGTGTTGAGGGTCGATTCGATACGCAGAGCACGACCTTTCAGCCATTGTTTGTAGGGCTGGGTGGACTTGAGCTGATTATCAACATCCTGAGTGCGATGCAATTCACCAGTAAGGGTGTCGATTGACATAATTTGGCCCGGGCCAAGACGGCCTTTAGCCACTACATCCGCAGGATCGTAGTTGTATACGCCGACTTCGGACGCTACGGTGATAATGTCATCGTTAGTAATGACCCAACGAGACGGACGCAAACCATTGCGGTCAAGAGTACAAACCGCATAGCGTCCATCGGTGATTACCAAACCCGCAGGACCATCCCACGGCTCAATATGCATGGAGTTATATTCATAGAATGCACGAAGATCTGGATCCATGTTTTCAACGTTTTGCCATGCTGGCGGAACCAACATACGAATCGCACGGTGCAACTCCATACCACCGAGCACCAAAATCTCGAGCATATTGTCGAGGCTCGAAGAGTCTGAACCGGTACGGTTTACCAGCGGCTTAACAGACTGCAGATCCGGTAATAAAGGAGTAATAAATTTAGGTGTACGCGCAACCGACCAATTGCGGTTGCCAACAACAGTATTGATTTCACCATTATGTGCCAACATGCGGAATGGTTGGGCCAAAGGCCACTGCGGCATAGTGTTCGTAGAGAAACGTTGGTGAAATACACAAATAGCAGTTTCAAGACGAGGATCAGCCAAGTCGGCAAAGAACTGCGGCAAATCCACAGGCATCATCAAACCTTTGTAAGATAAAACGCCGGTACTCAAACTTGCTATATAAAAGGACTTGTCATCAGTGAGGCGCAACTCAGCTTTTCGACGCGCCATAAAAAGCTTTGCATTAACCTGCTCAAGTGGCAGGTCATTACTGTTCACAAATAAATGACTGAACGCGGGAAGTGACCTCATCGCGATAGGACCGAGGCAGCTCGGGTCTACCGGAACTTCGCGCCAACCAGCAACAATTAAACCTTGGGCGACCAATTCTTCCGCCAAAATAGCACGCGCACGATCTGCTTTGTCAGTTTCGCGGCTCAGCATAATCGCGCCTACACCATAAATAGGAGTAAGTTCGGCGCTACAGCATTCTTTCGCAACAGCTCGTAAAAAACTATCCGGTTTTTGAATCAACAAACCACAGCCGTCACCTGTTTTACCATCCGAGTTGATACCGCCGCGATGGGTCATGCAGGTCAACGCTTCAATAGCAGTTGTAAGCAGACGATGGCTGGTTTTGCCCTTTAAATGGGCAATCAAACCAAAACCGCAGTTATCTTTGAACTCGTCTAACTGGTAGAGGCCAGTGGTCATAGGCTGAATCTCAATAAATCGATCAACATCAAGGGAATGCGACACTATTCGGAGCGCTCAAACTTTTTTTAATACAAAAGACGAGCCAGATCACACCCCAGACAAAAAAGCCCCTGAGGTCTAGGGGCTATGGACAAATGGGCGCAGGATATTACCTGCTTGAGCTATAATTGGCAAGCAAAGTGGCGCGACACCCGTTAGACAATTAAATGCATTGATGAAAGTTAAAAAATGGCAAAAATTAAGAGCAAAAACGCATCAGATGCTAGAATCAATACGAACAAGATTCGCTAAACCTATAAAAAAGCTAAAGAATGAATATTTGCTGTCGTATCCGACTTACGGTACAACTTTTAAGACAACGAGACTTTAACATTCGTAGGATATAGGCTAACTTAAGAGTCTAAACTAACCAAAATCAACTTTTGTACAATACCAGACCCTAAATCAGGTCTACTCTGTACAACGCTGCTCAACTCCCGGTAACTTAGGAAGACACCATGCAAACAAAAACAATTTTTAAACTCATTAGCGCTTCCCTCATAAGCTTGATATTAACGGCATGTGGGGGGGGAGGAAATGGATCCGCGCTGGAGAATACTTTAAATGGTAGCCCATCAAGTTCAAGCAGTTCCAGTGCTGGCTCTAATGCTACGTCAAGCCTTAGTACAAGCGCCCCTGGAGCAGACACGCTAAACTCCATTGAATTCAAGAATGCATCTCCCTTAGTTATTAATATTAAAGGTATAGGAGGAACTGAAGCTTCTTTGGTCAGCTTTCGTACTGTAGGAAAAACAGGTCTTCCCATTAAAGGAATTCCTGTGGATTTCGAGCTAAACACAAGCGTGGGAGGACTTGACCTAACTCAGACCTCTGGGGTGAGCGATGAAAATGGAATCATATCTACTAGTGTTGTTTCTGGAACGATATCAACCAGTGTTAAGGTAACAGCAACGGCGCATGACGAAGCTAGTATTTCAGCCCAATCCAATCAGCTAGTCATAGCCACAGGTCTTCCTGATCAAAAAAGCATGTCATTGTCGGCCGAAAAATTTAATCCTGCCGCTTGGCGTTACAATAATAATACGTCGACAATCACAGTATTACTTGCAGACGCATACAATAATCCGATAGCTGACGGCACAGCCGTATCTTTCACAGCAGAAGGCGGAGCAATCGACCCCAGCTGCCCTACATCCGGTGGTGGCTGCTCAGTTAAATGGAAAAGCCAAGAACCAAGACCTAAAAGGACGAGTTCAGATGACTCAATAAGTAGGATTTTATGTATAGGTGAAGAAATTACGGATTTACAGACTCATCACACGTGTGAAGCTGAGCGGGCAGGGAGAATAACAATCTCTGCAACAGCAATTGGCAATGAAAGCTTTATAGATACCGATGGCAATGGAATCTTTAATTTAAATGTTGATTTGTTTAAAACCTCAACAGATGGAAAATGTAGACCCAATGTACCAACATCATCATATGAAAATTCACCGTCGGCATGTGACGACTTATCAGAAGCGTATCTTGATAAAAATGAATCTGGCACTCGTGATGAAGAAGATCCGTTTATTAACTTTGTAAGTGATAAAACACATGATGCCGATCCAAAAAATAACTATTCATCAAATAATGGTTTATACAATGGTACATTTTGCCAACCAGGCGATGAAGCTAGCGGTTTATGTTCTCGTAAAAGCATAACGATACGTAAAGATATCGTAATCGTAATGTCATGCGATTATGCGCTTCTAGATGACGATGGCTACCTACCTGGCTTAGAAAACAATAAATACGCACTTGCTGATTGCAATGGAAATTCTTTACCAGTAGGAACTAAAATTACAGTAGGAGCTAATCCGGAATTTACACTTGGAAATGCTATAAGTTGGATGACAATTTCAGCTCCACCAGGTACTGAGGTGAAATTAGATGTTCCTATTGATGACGCCGGAAAAGCTACCGTCAAAAGTAGTTATTTGACTAAGCCCAATAATCCTTGATATCAAACTATTTAAGCCGACTTCTCAGAGGGGAACCGGCTTAAATACATGTTCAACATTCATATGTTTTCGCTCTAAAATGCCTGCCTTTTAGCTTATTGTTTTGCCTCATAAAAGCCTGCAATTAAATCTAATTGAGAAACCATACGCGTTTAGAGCAAGGTTGGGCCGCAAATTCTCCGACAAGTGTAAATGTTTGATTCCAATACAATGAGTAAAATATTATATTTCCAAATCATTCGAAACTGAAAATCATATTTGACGCTGTCTTATCTCTCTATGAATCGTTTTTAACTCCCGAGGCCAAGGTGCCCCTTTTAATTGTGACTCAGGGAGGGATTTTGCAGCTTGACGAGCTGTCGCAGCATTTGCGTAATGCCCTGCCACGACCACATACCAATTCTTGCCTTGACGAATTGTTTTGAATAACAACAAATCTTTTTTATTGCTTTGCACAGCAATAAATTCCAAAGCAGATTTTTCACTACTTAAACCTACGATTTGTAGTGTGAACTCCGACTCGTCCCATGACAGTATTGTTTTTTCTTGGGTACTGTAGATGGCAGATCCATTCAAAGAGGCGTCTCCACCATTTTCTGCGTTAATTTTTGTTGTGCTTTTGGGTTTAGATGATGCAGTCGTCAATGTAATTTTTTTAGCGTCCGCTGCTGTAGAACTAACACTGGCTTTACTTGGTTGTTGCACGACCTGACTATGAAACTCATTATTTGTTTGCGCCAAGGGAACAACACTTTGTTTAATCTCCTGAGACGCTTTGGCTTTTTCAAGCTCAACATTTGAGGTGCTTGTGGATGTATTCGAGAGTGAATATGTTTGCTCGGAATTTTTCTCTACCACAGCTACCGCTGCAACATCTGAAACAACAGGTAAGCTTGACTGAGAGTTTGCCTGACTTGATATAGACGCTGATTCATGACCTCCAGCTATAGGAAATGATTCAGTAATTTGCGATACAGGTTTTTCTTTAGATTCACCACCAACATACAAATACCCTAGAAATAAAGCACCAATCAAAACAGACGCGGCCACAATGTGTGGGACGAGCGTGGCGGCTTTATGTTCTTTATTACCGCGGGACCCAGAAACTGATTCCAACAATTTTTCTTGTGCATAATCGTGAAGTGCCAATAATTGGCCTTGAGACTGGCGCCACCATGGCTCAACTTTATTTTCAAGAAATATTTCTGGCCCTAAATAGTCCGCCATCTCCATGCGAAAATTTAAATAATCTACAGACTCTGTCAATGAAAATTTTTCAAGAAAAAAATCGGTTAGCATTATATCCGGCGCATCAACATTATTTAAGCGTTCTAATAAATGAGGCTCTGCAAACAGAACCAAATGTAATCGAGATTCAAAATTTTCCTCTAGCAAATTTATTAAATCAGCGATCACAACGTCTGTTAAATGATGTGCGTTATCTATAATTAAAACAACGAGTCCATCTTGATCTGACTTTTTTAAGCACAGCTCTGTAAACTCTGTTGTATCAGCAAGTTCAAATTGAACAAATATTTCGGAAAACAAAGAGGCCGTATCGCTGGTGATTTGTCCCTCAACAAAACAGATATCATCTATATCATCTAAGGAGTCAATGAGGGCCTGCGCCATGCGCGTTTTTCCAACGCCATAGCCACCCGTCACCACCAAAAGGTTATGACTAAACTGACATAAGTGAAGCAGTTGCTCAAGAATTTGTCGCCTCTGAGCCCCCTGATAAAAAGGGAAATGCGGATCATCTATAAATGGATCAGATGACAAGCCGTAGCGTTGACGATAATCAGACAGGGGTTGTGACTCGGAATTCGGTACAGCACCTGCGCTACCTAAACCAGCATGTAATTGATCATTGGATTCTGCGGAAAAAGAAGGTTCTGTCCTCATTTTTTACCTCTAAAATAACTAACGGCAAGCCGCAAAGGTTTCCATCAACAATTTAGTATCTATATCACTGGTTATTATTGCAGTGCCCAAAGACTTCAATAAAACCAATCGTAAGCGGCCGTCGAGAACTTTTTTATCGACACCCATTAATTCAACAAATTGTTCAGGTGTCATATCGCGTGGCGCTTTTACAGGCAAGTGCGCTCGCTCAAGCAGATTCGTGATTCGCACAAAATCAGAATGCGGTATATCCCCGCGCCGCATTGAGTAATCAGCAGCCATCACCATGCCCGCAGCCACAGCTTCGCCGTGCAACCAATTGCCATAACCTTGCGCTGTTTCAATGGCGTGACCGAAGGTATGACCAAAATTCAGAATCGCACGAATACCGCCTTCGTGTTCATCTTGGGCGACAACGTTCGCTTTATTTTCACACGAACGCAAAACCGCATAAGATAATGCTGCTTCATCACCCGTGACCAACAACTCGATATTTTGTTCAAGCCAAACAAAAAAATCATAATCAGAAATCAAGCCATATTTAATAACTTCCGCCAAGCCCGCAGATATCTCTCGTGCAGGGAGTGTTTGAAGTAAAGTGATATCGGCAATTACCGCTTGAGGTTGATAAAAAGCACCAACCATGTTTTTACCCATCGCATGATTGACGCCTGTTTTTCCACCTACGGATGAATCAACCATTGATAATAACGTGGTCGGCATTTGAATAAAATTGACGCCGCGCTGATAACAAGCCGCGGCAAAACCTGTCATATCACCCACAACTCCCCCACCTAGCGCAATTAAGGTTGTAGTGCGATTATGTTTTTGCGTTAGCAGAGCTGTAAATATTGTATTTAACGTCTCAAGATTTTTATAGGACTCGCCATCAGGCAAAATTACACTGCTCACATGAAAATCAGTTAAATTATTTTTTAATTTATCTAAATAAATAAGAGAGATGGTGTCATTAGTAACGATACAAACTTGCCGTCCGCGAATGTGGGGGACATAGAGACTGGATTGAGACAGCAGGTTTGCGCCAATAAATATTGGGTAACTACGTTCGCCAAGTGATACAGACAAGGTTTGCATAAAGCCACTCATTCGAAAATTTAGCGCTACTCTACCATATAGCGTTTAATTTTTTAGTCGAATTTATGCTTGAATAATTGTTACCCGGCTGACTTTATCAATGCAGAAATTTCTTGAGCGACCAACTTAGGCGATCTTCGATCAGTATTAATAATAAAATCGGCTGCATCAATATAAAGCGGATCCCTTAAGGCAACTAGGTCAATTATTTTTTGGCGGGGGTTTTCAACTTGTAATAACGGACGCTTTTTATCGCGAGCAGTTCTTTCAACCAACTGCTCAATTGAAGCAGTTAGATAACAAACATATCCCGATGATTTCATTATTTCGCGGTTTTGCTGCCGTAAAATAATGCCTCCTCCAGTGGCAATAACAATATCTTTATTTTGCGAAAGCTCTTCTAAAACTGCAGACTCCCGGTCTCGGAATCCTTCCTCTCCTTCCATATCGAAAATCCATGGAATATCAGCGCCTGTGCGATCCTCAATAACCTTATCGCTATCGCGAAAACCCAGATGAAGTTCGGCCGCGAGAACGCGGCCTATGGTAGATTTGCCGGCACCCATAGGACCGACAAGGTAAATGTTACGCTTTTGCATTAGTTAGTCATTTTATCCGCGATAATTTTTGGCGTGATAAATATTAACAACTCGGTTTTATTTTCAGAGTCAATAGTTCGCTTAAAGAGACGCCCCAGGAATGGAATATCGCCTAAAACTGGTACTTTCACGTCAACTTTATTTGAGTCAACTCCAAATACTCCACCTAGGACAACGGTTTCACCATTGGGGACAAGCACTTTCGTTTCTATCTGATTAATATCAATCGTTATGCTGCCTATCGCAGTAATATCCCCCAAAGAATCTTTCGTAATAATTAAATCCATAATCACATTATTATCAGGAGTAATTTGCGGTGTGACTTCTAATTTTAAAATTGCATCTTTAAAACTTGTTGTAGTGGCACCACTAGCTGAAGCTTCTTGAAAAGGGATTTGCTTGCCCGACTTAATCATCGCCTTTTGCTTATCACTTGTAACAACTCTTGGCTGAGAAACAATCTCCGCATACCCTGAGTTTTCTAAAGCTGACAACTCAAGATCCAGGAACATATTGTCAGTCAAGATCCCCGCTGCAATTCTACCGGCAGGATTGACAACGCCTAAATCGACTACGTGGTCTTGCGTCATATCGGTAGATGCGCCAGGCCTACCCGTCAAAACATCGTATGGCGTACCTGGATCGCTACTCAGTCCAGCTATAGAGCCTGATGCTTCCGTGAGAACCTTTCCATTATTACTAACTCCATAGGCTATTCCGCCCCACCGCACTCCAAGCTCACGACGAAAATTTGAGTTAGCTATTACTAAACGGGCTTCGATCATTACCTGACGAATAGGTATATCGATCTGGTCAACTAATCTTTTAAATGCTTCTATGCGATCAGCGGTATCAGTGACGATTATAGAATTTGTTCTCTCATCAACAATTGCACGCCCACGTTCAGATAGCACGCTACCAGTTGATTTACTTCCCCCAGAGCCGCCACTATCGCCCCCATCCCCTGTTTTAGTACGGAATAGCTCAAACATTTCCTTAGCGTTTGCATAACGAACACGCAAATATTCCGTTCTTAAAGGCGCCAACTCTTCAAGTTGCTTCTTGGTTGAGAGCTCCTGACGCTCTCGTTCAGCAATTTCAGCTGCAGGCGCGACCATCATTACGTTACCTTCCAAGCGCTTATCTAAGCCCTTAGTTTTTAATACTAAAGCCAATGCTTGATCCCAAGGTACGTTTTCCAACCTCAAAGTAATTCTTCCCTGAACTGTATCACTAGCAACTAAATTAAGGTTAGTAAAGTCGGCGATAATCTGTAAGACAGCTCTCACCTCTATATCCTGAAAATTGAACGATAGCTTATCGCCATTAAATTCGAAGTCTTTCTTTTTATCTCTTTTTTCTTGTTCAGTTAGGGGCTTAATACTCAGAACATATTCGTTATCTGTTTGATAGGCCATATAATCAAACTCGCCATTAGCCGCAATGTTCAGTATTGAGCTATTCCCCTCCTGCGAAGCGTTAATAGTCGTAACGGGGGTAGCAAAATCAACTACATCTAGACGACGACGTAGCTCCTTAGATATCGCAACATTTGCAAACGACAATTTAACTCCAGCACCTGTACTTGCAAGATTCGCACTGACATGCGGGTCCGTTAAGGTAACAATAACTCTACCTTCACCAGTCTGCCCGCGGCGGAAATCAATATTTGAAATAGCTGGTTGACCCGACTTAATTTCATTGTTAACAACTTTTTTATTGGGTATGTCCAAGGCTTTGGTCGATGCAACTTTGGCAGCCGCGTTTCTGCCGCCCGCTCCGACCTCGACAATAAAAGCATTACCTTCTTTACGAGTAGTATAAGACGTGAGTTCATTTAAATTAATGATTAAACGTGTGCGCCCTTCAGTGGTTAATAACATAGCGCTTTGGCCGTTATCGAAGGCCAACGGAAAACGACGATCTTTTAGCTCACTAACAGAATCAGGAAAATCCAACACAATTCTTGCCGGCTTCTCAATGGTATAGCCTTTAGGTTCCGGAGGAGTATCACTAAATTGAACTCTCACCTCAAAACGCTCACCGGGAAGCTCCGCTGTGTTGAATGCATTAATAGTATTTGCCAAACCTATAGGTGACAGCAAACACAATATTAGTAAAATTTTATTGCGCATATTTAACCCCAATAAGAACAGAATACGCATGGCTTATTATTCCTTCGCTACTAACTTAATAATTCTGGGACGTTCGACCCAGCCACTTGAACCGTCAGCAACAATTTCCATGATTTCTAATTGCAACCTTTCTGTAGAAATAATTTTGCCGAAATTTTTACCCATGTAATTTCCAATCGTCACGGGCGTTACTTTCCCCTGACCATCGTCCACTAATGCCCATAGTTTTCCACCTTTAGACAAAGTTCCAACCATACTCAAACTGGCAATATTGAAACCTTCTAGATATTCTTTTTCACGACTGAGATCCGGCTCTACAGTACGACCACCTTTAGTTTCTTTTTCTATCGGGGCAGGCCGTTCGAACGGACTGCGTAACGTCATAGCGCTATACGCAAACGGCTGATAGACCTCGAACGGAGGTAGAGGGTCTATTTGACCTTGGGGCCTGCGTTTAGTCTCCGCCATGAAATCCCGTAAATCTTTTTGATCTGAAGACGAACTACAACCAGACACAACTAGCAACACAACAAATAATTCAGCTATTAACAGGATAGTTTTCATTTCACTGCTCCTGCGCTTTATATTTATAGGTTTTAGCAGAAATTTGCATATTTAATAGAGCAGCGTCTTTCTTTCTGGTAATAGCGTAATCATGCAAAGTCACAATACGCGGCATGGCCGCAATCCCGCTGATAAACCCGCCCATATCGTGATAGCCGCCATCAACATTTATTTTAAAAGGAACCTCAATATAAAACTCAGCAGCCTTTTCACTTTCCATGGTAGTTGCATTGATTGTTAAACCACTTTCGCGACCTCTTGCTCCTATATCATCAAGTAACCCAGGAACTTGAGTATCGCTTGGCAAACGACTTAACAGCGATTTAAAAGTTTTATCCATCTCGTCCATCTGAGCTCTATAGGCATCCAGATTCGCCGCCTCAAAACTTTTGGTTTCATATGACTTACGCAGCGTAAGTTCTTTCGCTTTAACGCCTTCTAATTGTTCGTTTAATTCGCTTATTTTTAAATAGTAAGTCAATGAAAAAATAACAATCATTAACACAACTAATACAAATACTTTAGCGGGGATTGGCCAGACGCCAATCTTTTCAAAATCAACATTATTAGGATCGAAGTTTTTAATTTGCTCTAGAGTATCGTTCATCGCCATGATTATTTGCCTCCTGATACTTTTGGATTTGAAGGCTTGGTATTTTTAACATCGGCAGTTCCATCAGGTGTTGCAGAATTAGCTTCATTAGGTGATGAAGTATTTACTGTCAATTTAAAGGCCTGAGCCTGTTCACCTTCAGCCGGTACCGCAACAACTGATGTCAAATTAGGACCGGAAAACCAATCCGAAGATTCCAGGTTTCTCATAAAGGTTGCGACACGATTATAGGATTCTGCGATTCCCTCAATGCTCACCACGTTCCCAGCTCTGGCGACCATATTGATAAATACACCGTCGGGAATTGAGCGAGCAAAATCGTCAAAATATCTAACGATGAGAGGACGAGTACCTTGGAGATCCTGAATAATTTTTATTCGTGCAAGTAAGTCATCGCGCACCTTTTTAAGATCTGCAATTTCTTTCACTTGTTTATCGAGAACTGCAATTTCACTTTCCAATAGTTGATTTCGCGCTTCTTGATTCTCAATGGAAGACTGAACACTAACAACCCATAAATAAGCAATTAGTCCAGATAAAACTACAACTCCACCAATGATGGCAAGAAACTGTTCTTTTTTCTCTTTGCGATAGGCTTCACGCCAAGGCAATAAGTTAATCTTTGCCATTAGTCGAAACTCCTCATCGCAAGGCCAGTCACAATCATGAGCGATGGCGCATCGTTAGCCAAAGATACTGCATTCACACGCGAGGAAACTGACATACGTGCAAATGGATTTGCTACAACGGTTTGAGTACCTAATTTTTCTTCGATTAGACCTACTAACCCCTCCAATGACGCTACGCCACCAGCAAGGATGATGTAATCCACATCGTTGTATTGACTAGCAGAAAAGAAAAACTGCAGTGAACGCGTGACCTGCTGCACAACAGCCTCTTTAAACGGAATCAAAACTTCTGAATCATAGTCATCAGGCAGACCGCCTTGCTTTTTAGCAAGCCCCGCCTCCTCCCGTGACAAACCATAACGGCGTTGAATTTCTTCCGTTAGTTGTTTTCCACCGAACAACTGTTCACGGGTGTAAACGGTTTTACCATCGACCAATACACTAAGCGTGGTCATGGTTGCGCCTATATCGATGATTGCAACTACCTGTCCTTCTTGATCTTCGAGCTGCTCTGAAATTAATTCGAAAGCACGCTCCATGCTGTAAGCTTCAATATCGACTTTTTCGGGAATAAGTTCAGACAGTTGTAACACGCTCGCTCGCATTTCAACGTTTTCACGACGACATGCGGCCAATAAAACTTCGACTTGTTCCGGGTTCCGTGGCGATACGCCTTGAACCTCGAAATCAATCGCAACCTCTTCCAATGGGAAGGGAATATATTGATCTGCCTCCAGAGATATTTGAGTCTCCATAGCATCGTCACTTAAACCCGCAGGCAAATCGATCATCTTGGTAATGACCGCAGAGCCGGCTACTGCGACAGCGGCATATTTGAGCTTGGTTTTAGATTGTTTAACCATCGCCCTGATGACCTCGGCTACCGCCTCCTGGTCATTAATATTTTTTTCTACCACCGCATTCGGTGGTAGGGGCTTGACCGCATAAGTTTCTACCCGGTATCGATCACCGTGGCGACTTAGCTCCAATAACTTTACCGAGGTTGAGCTGATATCCAACCCAATCACTGGTCTCGCTTTTTTTTCGAGGAAGTTTAAAATGCCCATTTTTCTATCTATATCCGTAACTTAGACGTTGTTTATGTTATAGCACTTTAACTTAAGCCTGCAAGAAGCAGTTGAATATATAAACAGGTAAAAAGCTCGTATAATGCTGGCCAATTG